>Ga0080004_1096722_pt1 | contig 29101 bp, 30 predicted proteins | sample WasSprMetagenome_FD_69207 | JGI IMG/M metagenome (GOLD analysis project Ga0080004, IMG submission 69207) | Sulfidic aquatic microbial communities from Washburn Spring, Yellowstone National Park, USA - WS (SPADES assembly) (version 2) | ecosystem: Environmental > Aquatic > Thermal springs > Hot... | reverse complement strand
CCTGGCAACGTTACACTATAAGTGGTGTTTGCACAGTGTTTGAAGAGGAGCTTGTTCGTGGGGGTAGTGAGTGGATTGATAGGGTTAAGGACTTGCTGAAGGAGCTGGGGGCTAGGTTTGAAGCTGAGGAAAGTGTTAGAATTCATATTGGTGATGTTGTTGCAGAGGTTATGGAGAGGGAGGGAGGCTTTGTGGTGTCAGTAAGTATAGAGGTTCCAAAAGCCCCTGCGCTGAGTGAGGTTGATAGGTATGCAGAGGCGTATAGAGAAATGCTCAAGCTCTTAGCTAAAGCAGGTCTGGAGCCAGGCTATGAGCTGGACACGAGCATAGGCTACGTGTTTCTCAGAGCAGTAATAGCGATTAAGGATTTAGAGGAGCTGCTGAGCACCCTCAGGAAAATGCTTAGCTAAAGGTTAAGCAATAGGCATAGGCGATGCTGAGGAAATAGCATTAAGCTAAAAGTTAACACTAAATAGTGTTAAGAATAGATGTATCTTAAAATGTGAGTAAGAGTAGAAAGGTGTAAGTACATCAGCGGTGTTAGTGCTTTAAAGATGTGTCCGCAAAACTTATATACCCCCCGCATGTAAAGAAAAGTTTAGGGTAGGTGTGTAATGGGAAACCCGTATTTAGGGGAGTTTCTAGGGACAATGATATTGATATTGCTAGGCGATGGCGTTGTAGCAAATGTTGTACTAAGTAAGACAAAGGGTTCTGGAGGAGGATGGATAGTTATTACAGCAGGTTGGGCCTTTGGAGCGGTGTTTGGTGTTGCAACAGCTATTATGGCTGGAAGCCCATATGCTCACATAAACCCCGCTGTAACAATAGCATTTGCCCTTCTAAGCGCAATGGGCAAAGCAAAGTTTGATTTAGCTCTTGTACCAGGCTTTATAATATGTCAAATTCTTGGTGCATTCGTAGGTGCAGTACTAGTATTCTTAGCCTACTACCAGCATTTCAAAGAAACACCTGATCCCACACCAAAACTAGGTGTATTCTCTACAATACCTCAGATAAAACACTACGGATTAAACATGTTAACTGAAATCATAGGCACCTTCATGTTACTAGTAGGAGTATTTGCAGTTGGTGCTGCTGGCCTAGCTCAAACTGTTGGCGGAGCTGTAGCTGTAGGATTTCTAGTGTGGGGTATAGGTCTAAGCCTTGGCGGACCCACAGGTTATGCAATAAACCCGGCTAGAGACTTAGGGCCTAGAATTGCGCATGCAGTCTTGCCTATACCTGGTAAAGGCAGTTCGCAATGGGATTACGGTTTAACAGTACCCATAATAGGACCCATAATTGGTGGAATTGTAGCAGCTCTCATATGTGCTGCTATGATATAACTAATAAGACTGTAATAAACCATAATAAAGTTTTTTAAATTTGACCATCCCTAGATTCATCATTTCTAAAACTTTTCCATCAATTATTTACATTATGAAAGTTTTTAAACTAAGCCATTGTGTATATATTAGTGGGTGCTAAAATTTGGTTGAAAAAAAGTATGTCATGGCAATAGACCAGGGTACTACAGGAACAAGGGCAATGCTCTTCACATATGATGGCTTGCCTGTTAAAGGCGGTTGGGCATATTTAGAGCACAGACAGATATATCCTAAGCCAGGTTGGGTTGAGCATGACCCGTTAGAAATATGGGAGAGAACTAAAGCTGTAGTTAAGATGGCTCTTGAGCAAGCTAAAGTTGATCCGAGAGAAATTGCTGCTATAGGTGTTACAAATCAGCGTGAAACAACAATTATATGGGATCCTAAGACAGGTAAGCCTGTGTATAATGCAATTGTATGGCAAGACAGAAGAACAGCACCACAAATAGATTACTTAAGGGAGCACTACTTTGATGTAATAAAGTCTAAATCTGGACTTGTACCCGATTGCTACTTCTCTAGCACAAAGGTATGGTGGATTTTAGACAATGTACCTAATGTGAGAGAAAGGGCTAAGAAAGGCGAGTTAATATTTGGTACAATAGATACATGGATAATATGGAATTTGACAAGAGGTTCAAAAGATGTATTAACACCAGAGAAGTATGGAGCACATGTAGTTGACTACTCTAATGCTTCAAGAACAATGCTCTTCAACATACACAAACTTGACTGGGATGACGAGTTACTGGAGATACAGGGTAAAATACCAAAAGAGTTAATGCCATTACCAAGGCCTAGTAGCGATAAGGCTGTCTATGGCTATACAGGTCCAGAGGTATCAGCAGAGCTATTTGGTGGAGTGAGCATACCAGTAACAGGTGATGCAGGTGATCAGCAGGCTGCTCTCTTTGGTCAAGTAGGATTTAATGTAGGTGATGTTAAGTGTACTTATGGTACAGGTAACTTCATACTATTTAACACGGGTACAACACCAACTCCATCAAAACATGGACTGTTAACAACAGTGTACTATAGTCTTGAACCTGGCAAAGCTATTTATGCACTAGAAGGTAGCATCTTCATTACTGGTGCTGCAATTCAGTGGCTTAGAGATGGGCTAAAGATTATAGAGGTCTCGGCTGAGGTAAACCCATTAGCTGAGTCCGCGCCTGATACTGGTGGCGTTTACTTTGTACCAGCATTTGTAGGTCTCGGTGCACCGTACTGGGATCACTATGCTAGAGGATTGATAATAGGTATTACGAGAGGTACTGAGAGAAAGCACTTTGCTAGGGCTACATTAGAAGCCATAGCCTACCTAACTAGGGATGTCATTGAGTCAATGAAGGCTGATACTGGTAAAGAAATAACTATACTTAAGGCTGATGGTGGTGCTGCTAAAAGTGACTTCTTGTTACAGTTCCAGGCCGATATACTGAATGTTAAAGTTGTTAGACCAGTTGTATTTGAAACAACATCTCTTGGTGTAGCATACCTAGCTGGGTTAGCTGTAGGATTCTGGAAAGACCTAGAGGATGTTAGAAAGAATTGGAAAGCTGAAAGAGAATTTGTACCAAGGATGGATCCAGAAACTAGAGAGAAGCTGTATAAAGGCTGGAGAGCAGCTGTTCAGAGAGCACTTGGCTGGGCAAAAGAAGTGCCGTGGGCTTATGGTTACTAAACCCATATTTTATTTTTCTTAAACTTGCTCTTAATTCACATGCAAAGGTGTTATAAACATTACATATAGATATAAGGTTGCTGTTATTGGTACAGGCATCGTAGGCTCGTCTATAGCACGTGTTTTAAGCATGTATGAAAATTTTGATGTTACACTCATTGAGAAAGAGCCTGATGTTGGGTGGGGTGTGAGCAAAGCCAATACAGCAATAATTCATCCGGGTCACGAAGAGGACCCTAAAACCCACTCACTAAGGGCTAAGCTTTGTAAGGAGGGTAATGAGCTCTGGAGAGAGTGGGCTAGGGAATTGGATATACCTGTTAAATGGCCTGGCGAGCTAATGGTATTTACAAGTGATGAAGAGGAAAAAGAAGCTAGAAAATATATTGACCTTGCTAAAGCCAATAACATACCTGGGGTTAAAATCGTATACAAAGAGGAGCTTAGGGCTCTTGAACCCAATATAAATCCAGATGCCTTAGGAGCTGTGTATGCACCTACAGCAGGCACTATATCCCCTATGGAAGCAGTTATTGCTGTAGTTGAAAATGCTGTAGAGAATGGTGTTAAACTGCTTACTGAAACAGAAGTAACAAACATTAAGGTTTCTGGAAATAGGGTTATAGGCATTGAAACAAATAGGGGTTTTATAGAAGCAGACATCATTATTAATGCGGCTGGTCTTCACGCAGATAAGATTTCTCACATGGCTGGTGTAGAGCCAAAGTTCTTTATAAGACCACGTAGAGGCCAGTACCTGCTATTCGATGAGGATGTTAGTGTAAAGCCTGTGAGAATTCTACACACTACACCAACTCCAATAACAAAAGGAGTATATGCTATAACTACAGTGCATGGAAATCTCATGATAGGGCCTACAGCTGAGGACTTACCTGTAGAGGCTAGGGAAGAGACTGGCACAACATTTGAAGGCTTAGAGCATGTATGGAAAGAAGCAAGTAAGATTCTTAAGGCGCTACCACCAAGATCAAAAGTCATAAAGACTTTTGCAGGGCTTAGACCAGAGCCTCCTGGCGGACACTGGCTCATAAAGGCGTATGAGGATCCGTGGGGCTTTGTAAATGTTGCTGGTATAAGATCTCCTGGGCTTACATCAGCTCCAGCAATAGCTCATTATGTACTAGAACAAATAGGTAAGGTATATGGTATTAAGCTTATTAAGAAAGAGAAGTGGAACCCGTTTAGAAAAGATATTATGAGATTAAAGGGTAAAAGTCTTGAGGAAATAGATAGCCTCATAAAGATGAATCCAGATTACGGTGAAATTCTATGTTACTGTAAAACAGTTTCAAAAGCTGAAATAATTGAAGCTATAAACAGAATGAGGGCTATAGGTATTAAGACAATAACATTTGATGGAATTAAGTTTAGAACTTATGTGGGTATGGGTATGTGTCAGGGCTCCTTCTGCCGATGGAGAATAGCATTACTTGTCTCAAAGTATACAGGTGCTCCACTAGAGAACGTAGTTATAAAGAAGAGTGGTTATGGAATAGGAGAGGTGAAGATGCTACTCAAAGAAAAGGTTAGTGTAAAGACGGGGGTGAGTTTGAAGTGATTGAAGAAAAGTACGATGCTGTAGTCATAGGAGGAGGCCCCGCAGGCATAGCTGCTGCCATAAAGGCCACAGAGCTTGGACTAAAGACTGTTTTGCTAGAGAATAGAGATATTTTAGGAGGTATACCTTTACAATGTGTTCACCCCGGCTTTGGACTGCACTACTTTAAGGAAGATCTTACTGGTACACAATTTATTCACAGATTCTTTGATCGCATGGAGAAAATAGGTGTTGAGTATATTACTAGTGCCCATGTGTATTCAATTGAGTATAGAGACTATATGGAGAAAATTGTAAATGTAATTACTAGAAAAGGCGTTTTAAGGCTTTGCTCAAAGACGATAATATATACTGTTGGTGCGAGAGAGAGAACAATATTTGAAATTGGTGTTGTTGGTGATAGGCCTGACGGCATTTACACTGCTGGTGAAGCCCAAACAATGATGGACATATACGGCGTTTTGCCTGGAAAAGACATAGTGATTATCGGCTCTGGAGATGTTGGCTTAATAATGGCTAGGAGATTTGCATTAGAAGGGGCTAGGGTAAAGGCCGTTATTGAGATAATGCCTTATCCAGGAGGCCTAATGAGAAATGTTGTTCAGTGCCTTATTGACTACAACATACCTCTTCTACTTAGTCATATTGCTCTAAGAGTTGTTGGTAAGAAGAGAGTTGAAAAAGTTGTTGTAGCTCGTGTTGATGAGAATCTTAGGCCTATTCCTGGCACAGAATTTGAAATAGAATGTGATACTATTGTTATAGCTGCTGGGCTAAGGCCATATGTAGATCTTTTAGAGAAGCTTGGTGTAGCTATGGATCCTGCAACGGGAGGCCCTATTGTAAATGAGTTACTTGAAACAAGCATGCCTGGAGTATTTGCAGCTGGGAATGCCTTAGTAATAAACGACCTAGCTGATTATGTTGTTGAGCAAGGTGAAAAAGCTGCTGAAGGAGCTAAAATATTTATAGAAAACAGGGGTATTCCAACAGAAGAGTGGAAACCTGTTAAGAAAGGGAGGAATATAAGGCTTGCTGTACCACACTATGTGAGTGGCAAGAGGGATGTAACAATACTTGCCAGAGTTGCTAAACCTGAACAAAGAGTATTTGTAGAATTACCAGAGGTAGGCTACAAGGTATTTCACATGGCTGTAAGACCTGCTGAAATGATTAGACTAGACTTAAGTAAAGATATTTTAAGTAAAGCTGAAAAGAGTATAACTATCGAGGTGAAGCCCATCGGGCAAAGAACTTGAGCTCATATGTATTCTATGCCCAATGAGTTGTACACTAAAGGTGCACATATCCGATACAAATATTGAAGTAACTGGCAATCAATGTATCAAGGGTGTAGAGTACGCAAAACAAGAAGCATTGAACCCCGTAAGGCATGTAATGACAGTTGTTAAGGTCAGAGGAGGAGATCTTCCAACAGTATCGCTAATAACATCAAAACCTGTTCCAAAGAATTGTATAGAGAAGGTTATGGAGGCTACAGCAAACATAGAACTTGAAGCACCTGTAGAATTAGACCAGGTAGTAGTAAGAGATATTTGTGGAGCAAACCTAATAACAACAAGAAAAGTGCATAAAGCTTTACACTAATCTCAAAACCTTACCTTATTTCAAACTTCAAATTTTTTTAAAGGATGCGAGCATTAAATATTCTTGTAGGGGAGGTGCTGGTAAAGTCTTTTTATGATATAATTGACATGGTGAAGTTTAGATTCATATGGAGTTTAATCATTTTAATGCTTCTTTAACTCAGTAGATGCGTGTTTCATCGTGTTATGAGGTTTTGAATTGCAAATATTTTTGATAATCCCTACCACTACTTCTTCTTCTCCTCTTGAAGAGGCGTTGCGTAGCTTCTCCACTATGTCTGGTACATAAAGTAGTTCTGCAAGTTCCTTTAAAATACTTAGGTGGCTAGTTTTATCTATAGCGGCGAATCCTATAACCACGTACACCGGGTCGTTTGGAGAGTTAAAGTTGATCCCATTCTTAATTATGAGTATGCTAAGACTGATTCTCTTAGCACCGTCCTCGGACCTGGCGTGAGGCATTGCAACACCAGATGCTAGCACAGTGTAAGGACCGAGCTCTTGAGCAACCTTTACCATGGCATCAACATACCTTTCTTCAATAACACCACTTGCAATAAGCATTGTACCAGCAAGTTTAACAGCTTCAACACAATCCTTCACAGCTCAACAACCATAACCCTATCATCAACAGCGCTAAGCAAATCAAGTTCATTTAAACTCATTTAAAGTACCTTGACAATCAGTTTACCACATAAAGTAAAAGGCTTATAAAAAGTCTTCTTAACATTCTATTTATAGCAAATAAATGCTTGCTTTCATTAACACAACATTAGAACCTGTACCCAAACTTTTAACTATAGATATGGAGCAACACTTAGTTAGGATAATCTTCAATACCGTAGTCCTTAAATTTTCAAAACTCTTTACTTTACTCGGGTGAAGACATGCATGAAAGTAGTAGAGATTAAAATTCTGAATAGATCTGGTTTGCATGCAAGACCAGCTACCAGATTCGTTCAATTAACTAACAAATTTAAGTCTAGTATTCAGATTTGCAAAACCTCTAAATGTGTTGACGCTAAGAACATTTTGAAGGTGCTGTCGCTAGGAATTGATCAAGGTGATATAATTACACTTAAAGTAGAGGGGTCTGATGAAGAGGAGGCATATAAAAGTATATTAGAGCTGCTTTTAAATATACTACCTGTAGAAGATAAGTGAGTATAATGATTGTAGCTAAGGGAATACCTGTTTCTGAAGGTATTGCAATATCGCGTATCTTTAAGTACTACTCTAGAGCAGGTATAGAGGTTCCTCAGGAGTGTAAGGCTAGTGAAAAAGAGGTTGAGAAGCTTAGTAAAGCTCTTGAAGAGTACAAGAAGTACTTAAATGAGTTGTTGAATGTTGTTGAAGAGAGTGAAAGGGATTTACTACAAGCATATGTTTTAATAGCTGAAACTTTTGTAAGTGAGGCTCGGGAACTTGTTGAGAATAGCAATGTGTGCGGAGAACTCGCTATAAAGCAAGTACTTGACAAGTATGTAGAGTTAATGGAGCAAAGCGGTTCAGAACTCTTTGCTTTAAGGAAAAGCGATTTGGCCGACATAGCACTAGCTCTTATAGAGCACTTGAGTAGAGGGCGAGTCTTAGGTGATGTTGTTGGTGTTAAAGATAAAATTGTTGTAGCAGAAGAGCTAACACCAACTGTTTTCTTTAGAATTCAGAGAGCAGGAGTTAAGGGAATTATCACAGCTAAGGGGGGAATAACATCCCATGTTGCAATACTGGCTAGAACATACGGCATACCGTATGTCATACTTCCCTCTCTGGACATGACAAGCATAGGCGACGATGTTATTGCCATTGTTGACGGTTTTGACGGTAAGGTTGTTGTCAATCCTTCTAACGAGCTTATGGAGGAGTATACAAAGAAAGTGAGCATTCTCAATGAGCTTAGGGATGTGTTGAAGAAGTATGTGTTTGAAAAAGCTGAAACTCTTGACGGCTATGAGGTAGAGGTGCTGTGTAACATTGGCAATGTGGAGGAGGGAAGAGTTGCATCAACTCAGGGCTGCGAAGGTATAGGTCTCTTCAGAGTTGAATACTTGTACATGTCATCAAAACCTCCAGTTGAAGAAGTGTTAGTGAACACCTTTACAAAAGTAGCAAACTTTTTTGAAGGAAAGCCTGTTGTCATAAGAGCTCCTGACTTAGGCGCTGATAAGCCCCCGCCATTCATAAGTATTAGAGAGGATAACCCACTTCTAGGGCTGCGCGGCATCAGGTTCCTATTAGAGTATAGAAATGAGATTTTGAAGCCCTTCTTAAGAGGCTTCTTAAAGGCATATGCACAAAGCAAAAACCTTAGGCTCATGATCCCAATGGTTATAAAGCCTGGTGAAGTTTATGAATTTGTAGATGTAATGAATATTGTTGCTCAAGAGCTTGGCATAAGCTGTGTAAAAGATCTAGAGCTGGGGATAATGGTTGAGACTCCAGCAGCAGCTGTTCTCATAGATAAGTTTGCAAAAATACCGCAACTAAGGTTTGTAAGCTTTGGCACTAATGACTTAACTCAATATGTATTAGCAGTGGATAGAACAAACCCCAGGCTGGTGAGAATGTATAATGAGTTAGAGCCCTCTGTACTCAGAGTAATTGTAAGAGGTGTTAATGAAGCTCGAAAGCATGGTCTAAAGGTAGAGATATGCGGAGAGCTTGCAAGCAAACCTATAGCAGTTCCAATACTCTTAGCCTTTGGCTTTAGATCGCTAAGCGTAAATCCGCGTTATATAGGAACAATTAAGTACATAATTAAGAACACAAGAGTACAGCAATTTGAACAATTGCTAGATGCGATACTGAATGCCGATGAGCCGTCGGCTGTCGAAGAGCTTGTGATAAAAACTCTCCAAGGCTATAATGCTGATCTGAGACCACTACTCCTATTCTCTAAATACCGTTCATAACGATTCAGTTAGATTTAAAGAAGAGACTTAAAATTGTGCAAACTTATGGAGACACTCAATGTTTGAAGAGTCTTGCTGGTAAGAAGGAGATAAGGGAAAAATAACAAGAGCATTTTTAGAAAAAGATTGGATTAAGTTAATTTAACCTCCTGATAAAGGCCTTGGTATTCCTTTTAATAGCCATATGATTACATGCCAATCAGGATCTGCAAGAGTGGCGAGCTCTGGAGCGTGTGTTAGTGTGGGTAGTATTAAAGCCTGTCATAGCCAGTATTGCTCCGTTTATTACTCCTCCAAGTATAGCGCCTTTCCATCCACCACTCCTATACCAAATACTGCTACTGCACCTCCAGGGAAGAACAGCATTATCATTAGTGGAACTATAACCGCAAAGCCTGCGACATTAAGTCAGAAGCCTTTTCAATATTTACACGCTCTACACTAACAATCCTGTTTAACAAATTTACAACACTATTTAGAAACACATCATAAGACTTTATGCTCATAGCTATGCCAATAGAGGTAAGAGAGGTGTTGAGTGTAAAATGCTAATCAAATTGTTTGTAAACATCTTAATGCTTTTCATAAGTCACTCTTCCATTAACAATGGTTTTTACAACACTGAGGTTCTCGTCTAGTATCACGAAATCAGCACTATACCCTGTCCCTAAATCACCTAGTTTATTTAATCCTATGCTTTTAGCCGGTGTGTAACTAGCCATAAGCACTGCGTCTCTTAGGCTGTAGCCAAGGCTTGTGATGTTCTTAACTGCTCTATCCATGGTTAGTGTGCTTCCAGCTAAGCCACCTGTATCAGCAAGTCTGCAAACTCCTTTTTCAACAACAATCTTTAGCCCTCCAAGCTCATACACACCGTCAGGCATGCCTGTCGTAGCTATGGAGTCTGTTACTAGTGCTACTCTTTTTGGAGATGCGTAGTCTATAACCATTTTCACAACAGCTGGGTGTAGGTGTATGAAGTCCGCTATGATCTCTAGGTACACATCTGAAGACTGTAAGAGCGTTAAAGCTATGCCAGGCTCTCTGTGGTGAAACCTAGCCATGCCGTTGAATAGATGTGTAGCTTTTGTAACACCCATTTTTACAGACCTCAAGCCCTCTTCATAAGAAGCGTTTGTGTGCCCAGCACTAACAGTTATACCCCGGGACTTTGCATACTCAATAAGCTTGTCAGCATTTGGAAGCTCTGGAGCTAAAGTCACTTGCTTAACAACATTACCACAGCTTTCCACAAGCCTCTTAAACTCGTCGATATTTGGACGCCTTATCCACGCCTTATTCTGAGCACCCGCTGCCTCAGGGTTTATGTAGGGGCCCTCAAGGTGCACACCAAGAATCTTTGCACCCTCACCTCTCCACAGCTCCATAGCTTCTTTAACAGCTTTGCAAACCTCCTCAAGAACTTCTAAAGGAGCTGTAACAGTTGTTGCAACAAAGCCTGTAACCCCGTGCTCAGCATAGTACTTAGCCATTCTAAGAATACTCTCTGAGTCTCTATTAAGTGTAAAGTCAAGGCCTCTAATACCGTGGGTATGCGTATCTATAAAGCCGGGTACAGCCACAAGCCCCTCAGCATCGATAACCACATCTGCAGATCCCTCAAAAGGCTCTTTACCAACTTCAACAATAACACCATTCTTAACAAGAATATAGCCGTCATCAACTACCCTAGTAAGTGAAACAACCCTACAATGCCTTACAACAAAACTCATAACATCACACAAAACACTACTTAAAAACATGATCAAGACCTTTGAGTTATAAATGCTTAGATGTTGACACCACATGAGGGCAGAACCTCATTCACTATGCCCAAAATAGCCCAAAGGATAAACACCATAAAATTACTAAATTGTGCTGTAAAATGCCTCAACTCTGTCATATCTAACAATGCTGTGTGCTTTTAGAGTTTCTACAGTATATTTACAAGCTGTACATTTCACCTCATGTTACTGCAGGTATTGAGCAGGCTCTAATAGCAAGCAGAGCCTCTCCAGACCCTTCAGAAATTTTGTATGCTATAGTTTGTCGATATTATTAAGTATAACAAATCTTAAATAATTACAGACTGTCAAGGTCTGCCATAACCTAGGAACCCTTACTTGCTTTAGTTCCTTATCTGTTTAAAACTGAAACACCTTTCACTATGCTTAAGATTCAATGCAGGAAATTTTTTGAAGGTATTGGTCTTAAAAATTTATTAAAATCTTTTACACTATAAAATTTTGTATGTTAGGTTGTAGCAAATGTTATTCTTTTCTTGGGTTGGAGCATTAATGATGTTCTCTTAACTAGACTTCTTGTTGCTTGATTAAGTAAAAACTCCTTACTTTTTAAACTCCATTTGTTCTAGAGATATCGCGTCTACGAGTGTTGTTATCCTCATTTAATTATAAGAATTTCAGAGCTATTTTAAGAAACTTAAGAAAGCTTTATATAGGACCCTACATGATATTTATATGCTGGGTGATCATTTGGTAGTGAAGAAGTTAATAAATACTCCGGGAGAAGAAGTTAGGGAAATGTTAGAAGGGTTGGAATTAGCTGTTCCTGATATTGTAAGGCTAGACCCTGTGTGGAATAATGTTTATAGAAGGTATAAGAAGCCTTCGTATAAGGTAGCACTAGTATCTGGTGGAGGAAGTGGTCATGAGCCAGCACACGCAGGATATGTTGGATATGGTATGTTAGATGGTGCGTGTGCTGGATTTACCTATACTTCTCCCACAGTACCTCAAATCCAAGCCGCAATTAAAGAAGTTGCTACAGATGCTGGAGTACTAGTCATAATTAAGAACTATGCAGGCGATGTAATGAACTTTAAGACCGCTGCCGAATTGGCTAGGGGTGAAGGAATTAAAACAGAGTATGTAATTGTAAATGATGACGTATCTATAGAGGAGAAAGAGCGTAGAAGAGGAACAACAATAACAGTACTAGTTCATAAAATAGCTGGAGCAGCAGCTGAAGAAGGTTGGCCGCTAGAGGAGGTTAAAAGAGTAGCTCAAAAAGTAATAGATAATGGTAGAGATATTGGTATAGCTTTAACACCATGTGTTGTCCCAGCAGCTGGCAAGCCAACATTTGAGCTAGGTCCTGATGAAATAGAATTTGGTATTGGAATACATGGTGAGGCTGGAGTTAAGAGAATGAAGTACATGCCATCAAAAGAGTTAGTCAAGTTAATGGTTGATAAAATAGTTGAGGACTTAAAGCTTGGAAAAGGAGATGAAGTAGTTTTAGTAGTACAAGGCACTGGTGGAACACCATACATGGAGAAGTTTGTATTCTATAGGGATGCAAGACGATATGTAGAATCACTTGGACTTAAAGTATTTGCAAGTTGGGTAGGCGAATTCATGACATCTCTCGAAATGCAGGGTGGAAGAATAGCATTACTTCGCGTTGATGAAGAGCTAAAGAGATTACTTGCAGCTCCCGCTCTTACACCAGCTATAAGAGTACCTCCCTTAACCGTAATCATATAACGTACTCATATTATATAAAAATAATTTTTAATAATTTTTATGAACATTTCCCACTTTCTTTATCTTGTTTATTGTGATACAACTCCCTTTATGCTTAGCGCATCTTTTACTGACTGAATTATTTCTTCTAATCGCTTTCCTAAGCTAGCTTCAACAGCAGCTACAAATGCCCCTTCTACAAGAGGAGCATCAGTTATACGAACTTTTTGTCTTATATTCTCTGGTAATATCTCTAAAGCAGCTCTACTTCCAGTAATGCTACTGCCAAAATCTACAAAAACTATAACTCCATCTTCATCATATATTTTCATAATAGCATCTGCAACTTCTTGAGCGCTTACCCCAAGAGCCATCTCACCTCCTACACATGCTATTTTTACTTTTTCGGATTTTACCATACCTTCTATAATTTCTTTCACGCCTTCACTTACCTTCTTACTGTGGGACACTATTACTATACCTACCATATTGTTACACCAATATTAACTAATACAATGGCACTTGCAAAAATCCTAAAATTAACGTTCTTAAAAGGGTATATTAGGTAATAAAGTCATATGGGTTCTTCTTTTAGTAATCTTCCTGTTTCTTGGTCATATTCGCTTATTCTAACACCCCTACCTCCCTTCAGCGTATCATAAAATGTCCTTATAATGAGATATGTTGATGTTGCTCCAGGATCTTGGTGATTCTTACTTCGTTCACCTAAGTAACTTGCTCTACCTTTTCTAGCTTGAAGTGGTATAGTATTTAAAACACATTCCCTAGCAAATGGTACTATTTCCCCAAGCAATTCCATGAAATCAATATTATCTTTTTTAGATATTATTTCTTTAATTCTTGCCGTTACGGGCTCAAGTACATCTACCATAGTTTTTTCACCTACAACAGTTCCTCCTCCAACCATTTTAACAGCTTTTAACCCTGCTTCAAGGAGGGCTGCAAAATCTTTAACAGTGATTTCCTTCTTCCCCTGAACTTTCTTAGAAGCCTCTAAGAACATCATACCATAAAGAGGTCCTGCTGCTCCTCCAACAACTTGTAATAGACCCATACCAGTTAGCTGAAGGGCTCTTCCAGCATCCAACTTAGCTGGATTCTCTTTGCTTACAAGTTCAATAACTTTTTGAAATCCCCTCACCATGTTTATTCCATGATCTGCGTCACCTATGTCTGCATCTAGTTTAGTGAGATACTTCTCATTAGCTTTCATAACCTCTAATATGTTATTTAGAATCTTAACTAAAGTATTGATATCTATAACATGCACTTTACTTTCTGTCATCATAAGAACCCTTAACCTTATACGGAAAGGCTTGGGGCTAATAAATTTTACTGTATTAAATACCATTACCATAAGGTAATATCTAGATTGAGTATGTATAAGGTAGTAATATCTACTAATGTAGGGGGCCTTTTACATTTTGACATCGTAACCGCTTATCTTTTACAGACAATCACACAACAAATATTATTATCTCATTAGTGTGGAGTATTTATTGTGAAGGAATTCTTTATGAAAATTTAAATGTTTAGACTGTATGCTATGTATTGAAAGGCTTTAATGAGGTGTAGGGTATTCACATCTATTTGGATGTTGAGGAGAATTTAGAGAGTCTTCTCTATGAGTGGAGGAGGGTGTATATTGAAAGGACTGGGCGTAGTAAGGAGCTTTTTGAGAGGGCCTGCAGAGTTTTCCCTGGGGGTGTGACTTATGTTTTGAGGTTTTTTGATCCATACCCTCTCTATGTTGTTAGGGGTAGGGGTTCTAGGGTTTGGGATGCTGATGGCAATGAATACATAGATTTTTGGATGGGTCACGGTGCTCACGTGCTTGGCCACTCACCTGACTTTGTTGTAGAGGCTGTTGGTAAAGTTGCTAAAATGGGTACTCACCTGGGTTTTGAGAATCCCTATGCTGTTGAATACGCAGAGTTTTTGACTGGGGTGCTTCCAGGGGTTGAGATGCTGAGGTTTACTATGAGTGGTACAGAGGCAAATATGTATGCCTTGAGGCTTGCCAGGGCGTACACTAGGAGAAGCTATGTTGTTAAGGTTGAGGGTGGGTGGCACGGGGGCTACGACGCGCTTCACACCTATGTCAGGTTGCCTGGAGGCCCTGAGTCAGCTGGTTTGCCTGAGGAGTACTTGAAGTACACCATCGCCATACCCTTTAACAATCTGAATGCAGCTGAAGATGTTTTAAAGAAATACCCCGTGGCAGCTATAATTGTGGAGCCTGTGATTGGTGGTGGGGGCTGTATACCGCCTGAAGAAGGGTACTTGAAGGGGCTTAGGCAACTTGCTGATGAGCACGGGGCTTTGCTCATATTTGACGAGGTTATAACAGGGTTTAGGCTTGCCCTTGGCGGAGCTCAGGAGTTTTTCAATGTGAAGGCCGATATTGCTGTTTATGGAAAGGCTGTTGGGGGTGGGTACCCAGGTGCTGGGGCGTTTGGAGGCAGGGCGGAGGTCATGGAGTTGCTGAACCACTTGAAGTACCCAGACCCCAGGTCAAGGGCGTATCACGGAGGGACATTTGTAGGCAACCCGATAAACGCAGTAGCTGGGTATACCCTAGTTAAGTACCTAGCTGAGCACAGAAGCCTATACGACCACGCAAACGCCCTGTGGGAGTGGGCTAGAAGAGAACTAGATAAGGCATGCGAAGATCATAACAGACTCTGCTGGGCTACTGGCGTAGGCACTATGACAGGAATACACTTCACGAAGACCAGGCCAAAAACATATGCAGACGTCAGGGACCTCAGGTGGAGCAAGGTAATTGAAAAAGCACTTCACTTCTACATGAGAATAAACAGCGTTTTGTACATGGATGAAAAGACCCCGCGCCTACTACCAGCACTAAACCAGCCAATAGAAGAGGTAAAGATATTCATAGAGCTCTTCGAAAAATTCTTAGAGCAGGCAACAAAGAAATCTTAACTAAACAATATTTATCAGCCTTGAAACACATCATCACATATCAGTGTTCACAGCCCTCATCACAACATCTTCTGCCTTAAAACATGTTCTTCTAAAACGCGTAGCCCTTTTTCAATACTGTAAAACAGGTTATTATGTAATTTAGAAGAGTTGTCCTTGTCAACTTGTCTAAGAGAGAAATAGCATTGCTGTGTTAAGAGTATGACTGATATTAATTGAGCGTCTCGAAAGTGAAAAGAGCTGATATTGATCCGGCGCTATATACCTCTATAATGCTGTTCCTTTTAATGTAAGCAAAGCATTTATAGCCCTTACAGATCTTCTACCAGAATAAAAAGTGGGGTCATGGCCTTGGATATCAAAGTATTTAGGCTTCCGCTTCAAGGCCTTGCCCTTGATAGTATTAATGTGTACTTTGTTAATGGTGTTTTAATTGATGCTGGTTTATACTCTATGCGCACTCTTCACGCATTAGCAAAGAGTCTTAGAGCTTCCGGTTTAAAGATTTGTAGTATTGAAAAAGTTGTTGTAACGCATTATCACGTGGATCACATTAGCCTTCTCCCACTTCTTTATGATATGTGTAGTGTTGATGGCTATATGGGCTGGGGTGAGCTGAAGGCTGTTAGAAATATGAATAGTATTGTAGGGTTTTTCGAAAAAGTGTTTGAGTTTTTCAAATCAAATGGCGCTCCTGTGGAGGAAGTCAAGTCAATAATAGATTCTCACCCTGCAGTAAGATTTAAAGAACTTTACGATGCTATTTCAAGTGAAATTCCGATAAAGCCTCTTAGAGAAGGAGATACCTTGCTAAGTGGTGCTCTTAAGGTTGTAGAAGTTCCTGGTCACAGCCCAGGTTCTATAATACTTGTCAATGAGAGTGAGAAAATAGCTTTTGTTGGCGACACTCTACTAAATGATATAACACCTCACGTAACTGCACACCTAGATTATGAAGACCCCCTTGGAGACTACATTGAAAGCCTTAAGAAGATAGAGTCCATGAAGCTGAGAATAGCATATCCAGGCCACAGGAGCATCATAGAAGACCCGACTGCCAGGGCTTTAGAGTTAATAAGGTTTCACGAAGCCAGATCAAAAGAAATTCTAGCACTAATCAAAGAAAAGCCTAGAACAGGTTATGAAGTTGCTAAAAACGTCAAGTGGAGGGTTAGGTATGAGAACTGGGATCAGTTTCCACCAATAGAAAAGTACTTTGCAATAGGAGAAACAATAGCACACTTGCTTCACTTAAAGAAAATGAAGCTTGCAGACTACTACGAAGAAAAAGGCATTAAGTACTGGTATGCTATAAACCCATAGCACCCACTCAAGAACTCTACACACAAAGTACATTTACTAAGGTGCAGAAGTACTACTAGATTTAGAAACAAGCTTAACAGTCTATTCAATACTCAGATAGCATCAATTGTAGAATTGTGTGCGTGAACTACTCCCGCACGCAACTCACTAGGTAAACTGTATATGAGCACCCTAACTTAATTCACCTAGCCTCTCCGTTCTCCCTGACGAGCTTAGCTATATCCTTTCCACTGACCTTCTGCCTAATTCTATTAAGAACTTCACACTCATACATCTTTGCCTCTGTTCTTTTCAAAGCTGCAATACATAATGTATTCATGTCTTCACTAACATTGCTTAATGTTACTCACACCTTACTATGTCCTATACCTTACCATAAACATGCAAAGACTGTATGATTTAAAAGCTTTACTTAAGGCTTTAAAATTCTATTTACAATGGCTCTTTAACAACCGTCTGCTCCCCGCTACCCCTAGCCATACTAACACCTCCCTCTAACAAAATCATTTTAATTTCTAATTTCTTTAGAAACTCTAATACTTGAAGTAATACTCATAGCCCTAATCATATACAGATGCTATGAGCATTTCACAGCTCTGGTCAAGGGTTTTTAAGCTTCATAAGCATAGAACTTCTGTGGTGATAGCTTAGTGAGTGCTGAGGCTAAAAAACCTAGAATTGGTTATATAAGGCCTGTGTTTAGGCCTAGGATTGGCCATATAAGGCCTAGGGATTTAGCAGGGGTCTTAAGGTAGGGAGTTTGGGTGTTAGAGTAAGAGTCAAGATAATGCATGGAGATAAAGTATTGGAAACAGCTGCACTTGTGAATACAGGTTTTGAGACTCCAAATCCTCAAATACTTCTACCTGTAAAAGCTGCTGAGAAACTGAGTCTCTGGGCCAGACCTTCCTAGAGATACCCTTGTAGAGATTTATGACACTGCTGGAGGGCCTGTGAGAGTGTATAGGATTAGAAATGCTGTAAGAGTCGAAATACCGGAGAAGGGGATTTCAGTTGCTGCAGACGCTGTTATTTCTCATACAGAGGTAGAGGTATTGATAAGCGATAGACTAGCTGATGAACTTATGATAGTTATTGAAAAGCCTGGTGAAGGTATCTGGAGATTTAGAGATGAAAACGTTTTGAGGAGGAGTGAAGCTCAGGAAATTTGGCTTTAAAATATTGTCACATGCAATTCTCTATTGATGCCTCTTGACAATATAATTCAAAGCTCGTTCTTTTAAAGGCTTTGTTTCTATGAAATAGTGAGAACATTAGGAAGAGATGCTTATGAGTATAGAAGTTTGTATTTGAGAAGCGTTAGTGAGTTGAGTACAACAGAGATATCGCTTGCAATCATTGCTGTAGCAGCCATTTCGGGTCTCAAGACTATTCCTGTGTGGTGGAGAATTCCCATGGCTATTGGGATGAGGGTTAGGTTGTATATGAATGCCCAGGCAAGGTTTTCAAGAGCTTTTCTTCTAACTTTTTCACTAAAAGTAATCAACATTTCTATGTCTCTAAGCCTTTCACTCATAATCACTACATCTCCTGCTATCTTAGCTATATCAGAACCACTGCCAATTGCTATGCCGAGAAAGGCTTTTCCAATGGCGCCCGCATCATTAACTCCGTCGCCTATGAACATTACTTTAGAGCCTTTTTTCTGAAGCTCTTCTACAAGCTGAGTCTTGTCATCAGGTGTAAGCTCTGAGTAAATCTCGTCTATCTTGAGCTCTCTCGCAATTGCCTTTACAGTATCTGTGCTGTCTCCTGAGGCTATAGCTGTTTTCACTTTTCTCTTCTTGAGAAACTCTACTACTCTTACAGCATCTTCTCTGATACCATCTTTCACTAGAATGACTCCTGATAGCACCTTATTTAACCCAGCAAAGACTATTGTGTACCCCTGCCTCCTATACTCTGCAACAAGGCTTTTCACGTACTCAGGTATGGCTATGCCCATTTCAATAACAAGGTTTTCAGACCCTACAACAACTTCCTCACCATTCACCTCAGCTACAATGCCTAGCCCAGGTATGTGATCATACCTGCTAGGCTCAGCAAATGCATACCCTCTATCTCTGCAGAACTTTAGCACAGCTGAAGCTAGGGGGTGCTCACTTCTGCTTTCAGCACTACACACTTTACCAATTACATCTTCTTCAAAGCCATTAAACACTACAACTTTTTCTACAGCTGGCTTTCCAACTGTTAAGGTACCTGTCTTATCAAATATTGCAATACTTACTTTTAGAGCTCTTTCAAATACATCTCCCCTCCTGATGACTACGCCAAGTGACGCAAGTTTATATGCAGCAATTGCGTAAACCATTGGTATAGCTATGCCGAGTGGACACGGACATGTGACAGCAAGTACGGATGCCATGAACAGTACGGCACTTTCAATGCTGTATCTAGTAGCCCAGTAAATAAATGTTGCTATGCTCAGCACTATGACTACCCATGTCATGTAGCCAACAATTTTATCCGCTATGAGCTGGGTCCTCGGCTTTGTGAAAAGAGACTCCTTAACAGTTTCAACTATGTGTGAAAGCACAGTGTCTCTACTCGCTCTAGTGACCCTAACCCTGATGTACCCTGATACAAGCACTGTGCCAGCAAATACAGGGTCTCTTTTCTCAGAAGTCTTAAACCTTGGCGTAGCCTCACCGGTGAAGGTGGATTCATCTACGTAGCCCCACCCATCAATAACAACACCATCAACAAGTACTCTATCGCCAGATTTAAACTCAACAATATCGCCGGGGGAGACCCTCTCTACATCTACTTCCTCAACATAGCTCCCCTTAACCACCCTAACCCTGCCCTTTATGAACCCGCCCAGCTTCTCTATGGCCTCGGCAGCCCTCCCCCTAAGCCTCGCCTCAATATACTTACCCAGCCCCACAAACCCTAGTACACCAGCAGAAGCCTCAAAGAATGTCTCTGAACCCCCTAGAAATCTAAGTGCTATAACTATGCTAAACAAGTATGAAGATATAGATGATAACGCTATTAAGGAATCCATTGTGGGGCTAAGCCTTGCTAAAGACTTTAACCCCTTTGAAACAGTATCAATACTAAGCATTATTACCGCACTAGCTATTGAGAAGAGGACAAAGTCTCTATAGCTCCAGAGAGGCGGATGCACGCCAGCAATAATGCCTATATTGTGGTAAACTATGGCGAGAAGCGCTAAGGCAAATGCTGAAAGCCTTACAACCTTCTGTGTAGCATCAGTAGCCTCTAGCCTAAGCTTTTCACTAGCCTTTTCTGTAAACTCTACTCCAAGCCTCTCTAAGTACTTCTTGAGCTCTTCACGAGACGTTGTATAGGGGTTGTAGAGAATTCTCATGAGCCCTGAAACTGGCGATATTCTGCAGTCTATGACTCCAGGAACTCTCTTAACCCTGCTCTCAATAGAGTAAGCCTCTTCACTTTCTACACTAGTGTAGAGCTCCAGGTAATCCTTCTCAATATCGTACCCAGCATCCCTAATAGCCTTAGCCACATCGCTAAGAGAGCAAAAGTCACTATCATACTCAACAACAGCTTCACCAGAAACATAATCTGCTTTAAAGCTCAGAACTCCTCTAACACTAAAAACCCTTTTCTCAATTCCATAGACACAAGAAGGGCAGTCAATGCCAATAATTCTCAATTTCTCTACAACTCTTGTCATAAAAACCGCTAGCACCTATACTTATTTGCAAGCTCACATCTTGATTGCGCAGCCTTTCATCACGTACTCTTCTCCATAAATTCTCCGCTTGGTCCGTGAACCAAGTAGTACTCAGGATTCTCTTCAAATGCTTTTTTGCAGTGAAGACTACAGAAGTAGTATACTTTGCCCTTGTAAACAGCTTTATACTTAGCTTTCTCAGAGTCTACTTTCATTCCACAGACAGGGTCTACAACAATCATAGCGCACTCGCCCTAGGAAACCCATAGCTCTAACCTTTTTAAGCTATGCCCATATGAATGCAAATGGCTTTTTAAATTGTTAAATCACTAAGTCGGGTGTGCTCTCCATGTCTGTTAAGAATTACTTGAATGTGTTTAAAGAGATGGTTGAGAAGGAGAAGCTCTATGCAAAAGCTCTTACAGAGCTTAGCAAGAAGATAGAGCACCCAGTCTTACAGTCAATTTTTGTTGGTATTGCTAGTGACAGTTTAAAGCATTCTCAGCTTTACGAGGGTTTGGTAAAGCTTTTGACATCTCCACAGCCTGTTTTATCGCAAAAAGAGCTGGAGCTTATCTCTAGAGAAATTGAAGAGAAATTGATAAGCATATTGAGACTGAGGCTCAGATGGCTGAACTCGTTGGTGAGTTGCTTAAAGAAGTTGAAGACCCTAGGGTAAAGCTAATTCTATCTGCTATACATAGTGATGAAGCTGAGCACCACAGGGTTTTGGTTAGTGTGAGAGATAACTTGGCTAAGAGAGAAGTTATTGCAGAAGAAGATTTGTGGGACATGATTTGGAGGGATAGCCCATGGCATGGAACGCCAGGAGGCTAAAATACTGTTACCCTTGTTCCTGTATTTGAGCAGAAAGAGCTAAGGAATTTTTCAATTCTACTATAAACCTTCTCAAAAATTTCCCTATAACTATTGCTCTCTATAAAAGCCTTTGACTTGCCAACAAATAAAAGTGCATCTTTACACAAGTCTTTTAAGTGCCTCTGCCTAGCCTCATCACTAACAGGCTTCTCCACTTGAAGCTTTGGGCCGCCCTCCACAAACCCCTCTGGATAGTACCAATCTTTAAACCATGTAAACCCGTTTTCAAGAAGCATAAAGCCAAGCCTTGTCAAGTGTGGTGGAACGCCAAGTTCTAGAGCTCTCCATGTCTCTATATCATAGAGGTACTCTATGAAGAGCCTCTCACCAGCGCCAATTAAACTAGATAAGCACTTAATCAAGTCCTTCTCTAGGTCAGAGCCAGCGAATTTAAAGGTCACGTCATCAAAACTCAGTGTAGGTGCTATTGAGAACACCTCTACCCACTTCCTATAAAACGGTGGCCTTCCTTCAAAGACCTTTACGACTAGTAGCCTGCGCCACGTGTTTCTATACCCTAGGTAAATCTCGACGCTTTTCTCCTCTGGAAACCTCCCACGCTTTTCTAAAACATTAATACTAAAAATTTTTATTGAATTGAAAACCTCTCTACATATCATAATCACACAACTTTATCTACACTATTCTTTCGTATATGTGTTCCCTGAGCAGTTCCTTAAGCCCCCCGTTATAACAACTCTCTATACCTATATCTACTCTTCAATCTTTTCAACTTTTATCGCATTAACAGGGCATGTTTCAGCAGCGTTCTTTACACATTCGTATAGCTCTTCTGGTATCTCTCCTATAGATATGTTTTCATCTGTTTTCACATTATACTTGTCAACAACTCTATTCTTTCCATTATCAGAGCCCAGCACAAATACCTCTGGACACGTAACTGGCGCTACGCCACAAGCTATACAGGTGACCCTATCCACAGTAACCCGATACTTAACCAAGTTTTTCACCATAAAAACTAGCTATTAGGTTAAATAAAAAGTTTTTCATAGTGAAATTAGCTACATTTAAATTTAGATTGAAAACATGTTAATTCACAACAAGGAATAGTGTTTTAACAAAGATTATCTTTTGGAGTAAAATATAAATGTCGTTATTCGATTTGCTATCACCAAGACCAAACCTAAATTTATACTCTAAGCCTAAGACACTTTACTATGGAGCCTGCACGGCTAGATTCACGATTAAAGACGCTTTGTTATTAGCTTTGCAAGAGACTCGATGGCTTGCATGAGGGGCATTATAACTGCTAGTATGGCTGAGAAAGAGGATTTTAAGAATGTTGCTAGGCTTTCCAGAGCAATTGCCTATGCTAAGCAAGTTCATATACCTAGTCATTATGAGGCTTTGACGGAGTACAAAGAGGATGTCAAGGTTTTCACGGAGACGCTGCTAGGAAAATGCCTTGTTTGTGGTGTATCTAAGGAGAGATATGTTGGTTTTAGCTACATTTAAAGCTGTGTCTCTGTATGCTGCTGAGGAGTCTCCCTACCCAGGCTCTTTCCATGTAAAGCTTTACGACTGGCTATACAAAATCGATGGTGAGAGTATAAGAAGTGTTGTTAAAGTGAGTAGTGTTGAGCTTTCTCAGAGAGAAGCTTAGGCTTCTAGTTATAACTGATAAAAAGCTTAAGCCAAATATTGCTAAAGCTGTTGAAGATGCTTTAAGAGGTGGTGCAACATCCATTCAGCTAAGGCTAAAAGAGTCCTCAACTAAAGAGATGATTGAAGTTAGAAGAGAGATAAGGAGATTAACAAGAAATTACGAAGCTCTATACTTTGTCGATGATAGGCTTGACGTTGCGCTAGCAACTGATGCTGATGGCGTTCAGCTAGGACCTGACGACATGCCCATAGCCATTGCTCGCGAGCTAGCTCCAAATCTCATAATAGGAGGCTCTGTGTATAGTTTGGAAGAGGCTATGAGGGCTGAGAGTGAAGGTGCAGATTTCCTTGGGGCAGGCTCTGTATTCCCATCTCCAACAAAAATTGATGCTAGGATCATAGGCTTGAATGGTCTCAGGGAAATAGTTAAAAAGGTTAAAATACCTGTTGTAGCTATTGGAGGAATTAACGCTAGCAATGCTGAAGCTGTTTTGAAAACAGGTGTTGTTGGAATAGCAGTTATTTCAGCTGTTATGGGGGCTGAAGATGTGTATAGGGCAACACTTGAGTTAAGAAAAATTGTTGATATGGCGCTAGACCATGGCAAGCCGCCTTGATGAAATTGTTAGAAAGTTGGCTAAGAGGGTAAAGAGGCATCCCCAGAGCCTTCTCACATGGTTTGATGATGCTGGTGCTGTAAAGGTTGGTGATAGGTATGTTGTTGTGAAGGTTGATGGTTTTGCTGCTTCTAGAGCTCTATACCCTTGGTGTACTTTTAGGGACTTTGGTTTTAGAGGGGTTACAGGGGCTGTTAGTGATGTTATTGCTAAGGGCTGTAGACCATCTGTATACGCGGTTTCACTAGGTGTTAAGCCTGAGCATGTAGAGTTCATTGAGGATGTTTTTAAGGGTGTGGAGGAAGCTGTTGACTTCTACGGGGGGTATATAGAGAATGTTGATACAAATGTGGGTTATGATGACTGGATAGACGTCTTTGTAATTGGAGAGTGTAGTACACGGCCCATTCAGAGATATGCAAGGCCTCTAGACGCTGTAATTATTCCTAGGAGGCTTGGGCTTTCTGTAATAGCCTATACAGAGTATACTGAGAAGAGAGTGCCTCTTCATGAGGAGGTTAGGGAATTTTCATGCAGACCACGAACACGCATAGAAATAGTTAGTGTGATAGAGGAGTGCAGAACATGCATAGACGGCTCCATAGACATTAGCGACACCTTTGCTGAAGCACTGCATCAACTAAGTGAAGTAAGTAACACAGGTTTCTATATATATCAAAACCCGTTAAACATGCTACATCACCTAGCAATAAGCCATGCAAAGAGCAGAGGAGTAGACTTAGTAACAGTAGCACTAGCATCAAATGAAGAGTACATTCCAATCCTAATAGTAAAGCCTGGATACGAAGAACACATAACTGAACTGCTTAGAAAAGTAGGTTTAGAGCCAATACCAATAGGCTTTGCAACACATCAAAAAAGCATATCATGGCTCGGAAAACCTGTGCCAAAGACAATGTGGGACTATGTATCAGGAACAATAACGCCTTTCTACTCCCTTTCAGAAGCTTCTAGCTCATGTACTATTTGAGATTCCCTTAAGCTTTTCTCTAAAAACACATAATGAAAATAAGTAGAGCGCATGTAGCTAAAAGTTAAGCCACAATATTTTCACAGCTTTTGTCTTAATAACTCTTCTATGAGGTCTATATACTCCCTAGCCTTCTCCATTAGTGGCTTGTGCTCCTCCTCTTCATACACTAGCCCATAGAAACACCCTCCGTGAAGTCTATCCCTAACATCTATAAAGTATGAAGCCCACTTAGATGCTTCTTCCTCGCTGAGACCAGCTTTTAGAAATGCTTGTTTTACAAATGATCTCCGTGAAACTCCCCTTGGGGGTTCTGCCTCCTTTAAAAATCCTCATGGCTAAAGCTGTTGTAGCATGCTTAACAGCAACCCAAACCTTTTCAGCAGCATCAAAAGGATCTCCACGCTCCAAAAGCTTAAAAGCCTCAGCAAGATAATGTCTAGAGATCTTCAGATGCTCTTCAACGCTACTCATAGCGGCTACAGCCCCTATATGATTTAGCTAAATATATTGTATTCGATCTAACTCTACTCTAATAACTCCCTAAATTTTCCGCTATTTTAGGCACTGGAGGTGTAAAATAGCTTTGAAATAATTATCTGCTATTTCAATGATTTCAAATGGATATGAAGTGTTGTTAGGTGTGTTTTACTTTTGTGATGTATTCATATGCGGATTTTGCTGCTATTGCGCCTTCTGCTGCTGCTGTTATTATTTGTTCAAATCTGTATTTGTATTTGCCTCCTGCAATATCTCCGCAGGCAAATATCCCTGGTAGGTTTGTGCTCATGTCTGGGTTTACTGCTATATAGCCATTTTCATCGAGTTCTAGGCCTATTGATTTGAGGAATTGTTTTGGTGGTTCAGAGCCTATCTCTATGAAGATTCCGTCCACATCGAGTATCTTCTCCTCGCCTATTGCAACATTCTTTATCTTTATTTTTGAGACTTTTTTATCGCCAATAATTTCCGTTACTACAGCGTTTGTAATTATTTCGATTTTTGGGTTTTTCCTTGCCTTCTCTATGTAGTGTGGCATGGCTCTAAAGGTTTCTCTCCTATGAATCAAGTACACTTTTTTAGCTATTGTAGAGAGGTGAAGTGTGCTTGAAAGTGCAGAGTCTCCTCCACCAACAACGGCTACAATCCTGTCTTTAAAGAACATGCCGTCGCAAACAGCACAGTAAGATACTCCTCTACCAATAAGCCTGTCTTCACCTGGAACACCAAGCTTCCTCTTCTCAGCGCCGATGGCCAGAATCACTGCATAAGCGCAAAGCCTCCTACCACCTTCTGTCTCCACACACCAAAGATCCCCCTCTCTCCTAATGCTCACAACAGCTTCACCAATAATCATAGGAACGCCATACTTCTTAACATGATTTTCAAACTGCTCAGCAAGCCTAACCCCCGGAACATTAGGCACCCCAGGGTAGTCATCAACTAGAGGAGCTAAAGCCATCTTACCACCAACATCCTTACTAATAACAATAGTATCAACATTAAACCTAGCTAAATATATGGCAGCAGTTAAGCCAGCAGGACCAGCACCAACAACAATACAATCATACCTATCCTTAATATTCTCAAGCCCAAGTCTAAACCTACTCATAATAAACCTAACACCTTTTTACTATGTCAATAGGCTTACCTAATATCACAGTACTTATAAGTCTTTGCCATATAAATCAAAGCTCTATCCATTCCAATCCTGATACAGTAGCATAGTAGCATATTGAATCATGGTACATATGAACTCGTAGAGCACCTAGAGAAAGACAACTCTGAACCTGGATAGATGGTGGCATAGCTTGAGTAACACTAATAGCTAGTAAGACACAGCATAACTCTACAGCCTCCCTAAACACTTTACAGAACCGTAGTTGAAATGCTCTGTATAATGTTGTGTCTGGAGGGTTTGATTGTTTAGGCAGGCTGGTGTGCTGATATTGCAATTCCTGTGGCAACAAGTATTGCCCCGGCTATGTTTCTCAGCTTTACCTTGTCCTTTGTTATGAGCCTTATTATGAGTTGTGAGAGGACTGGTGTTAGGGCTGTGGCTAGTACTGTTTTTGATACGCCTATTAATGCTATTGAGTAGAGGAATAGGTACATTCCTATGCCCCATCCAAGAGCTCCTGTTGTTATAGATACTATGGCTAGGTTCCAGTGCTCATTTTTAAGTTCTTTTCTTTCAAATGCTATGGCAAGGGGTAGGAGAGTTGTTAAGACTGTTGCTAGCCTTATTACAGCAATGACTAGGGGGTCTGCAAGTGCTGTTACAGGCTTGATAATAGCTGATCCTATACCCCATGAAATAGATGCTATAGCTGCGTAGAGAATTCCTCTAAGCTTAGCTTTACCAAAATCCTTACCGCTAAGGGCTATCACAATGCCTAGAAAGGCTAGTGTACTGCCAACACCAGTTGCAATCCCTATTACCTCTCCCAAGAGCGTTGCAAAAGCCTGTGCTACAAATATGTATGTGTAGCTCACTATAACAGCTAGAGAACCTCCAGCAAGTTGAATAGCCTTTGCATACGCTGCATCACCAATAGCAGGCCCTATCACGGCAGAGGCTACTGCTAGTAGAATTGCATGAGTATTGAGAGAGTTTTGCGCATTTTTAAGAATGGCTAGTGGTGCAAGCAATATTAGTGCAGCTGCAGCCCTAAACACAGTTATTGTAATAGCACCCAAACCCCTTCCAAACCTCTGAATAACTGCAGGATTAAAACTCCAAAGCAAAGCAGCTAAAATCACATAAACATAGCTTAGCACTACCAACACCTCACTACAGCATAACCTTAAACTCTATGCTCTACACGTGCGGAAGATGCTTTGAGGCAATACATAAATGCTTAAGTATTTACCTATAGGCTACTTAAAAGCGCTTTACTCAAATACTCTCCTCACTTCCCTACTCTGAAGTATTTACGCCTTTTGCGACTGTTTTGGTTTTCATGTAGGTTTATAAGGGTTGTTGATGCTTCCCCTGCTGAGGAGTTGCCTCAAGATGTGGGTGTATTGCGAAGACCCAAGAGAGGAGGGTTTTGAGGAGCCAGGATGCAGGGGTTTCCCTACAGCAATGACCCGGAGAAAAGTAAAGGGGGAGCTGTTGGTAGGGGTCACCCAAAGCGGGCAAAGCCCAGTGGCACGAACCCCAATGAAAAGGGGTTCTGAGGACTGTGAAGCCAAGGGAAGAGGGCTCAATACCAAACAATATCAAGCCCAATGAAACCCGAACCCCTTAAAGGAGCTTAGCTGAGATTAAAAATGCTGATTGCTTGATTAAGTACATATGGTGAAGCAAAGTGGTTATTGTTTGAGCTCTTTTCTAAGTCTACCTACTGTAAAAACTCCTTGAACTCCTTAAGCACGCTACTTTCATATGAGTGCTATGGAAAAGTAGACCCGGCTACATATGCTCTTAATACATCTCTTATGCTGATAACCCCTACGACTTTTCCACTTTCATCAAGTACAGGTAGGTGTCTAACCCAGTTTTCAATCATTTTATGAGCAACTTCAACAACACTTTCATTTATAGATGCTGTTATAAGTCTTGTTGACATAACCTTCTCAATAGGGGTGTCCAGGTCTATTCCCAGTGCAACAACTCTTACAAGATCCCTCTCTGTGAATATTCCTAAGGGCCTTCCCTGCTCATCTAATACCAATACACTACCAATACTCTTACCATACATAACCTCTGCAACTTTTCTTATCGGAGTATTTGGAGATACAGAAACAATAGTCTTTGACATAACATCTTTAACGCTAATTATTATCACCTCCCAGCAATATGTACAAAAATACAGTGTTTTTATGGGTATAAAAGCTTTAATCTATATAACCTGTATAAACGTTAAAAGCTAATGCAATGCACAACTTTAGTTAGATATTACATTACAGAAACAAGCTCTGAACGCAGTAATAATTTTATAATGTTAGCATCCCAGTTTGAGCCAACATAAAAGCTTTTTACTTAAAATACTGCATGTACTCTTTAAGGTATTGTTAATGCCTCTTTCAATTAGTAGAGCTGTCAAGACGCTAAATAGCGTTGGTTTAGAGTTCAGCATTGAGGAATTGGCTACGAAATTAGGGGTTTCACTTAAGACTGCTAAGAGGTATGCAGTAGAGTTGGTAAAAATGGGGCTTGTGGTTGAGAAAGGCTCTGGAAGGTTTGCTGTAAGTGATAAGGGGCTTTTACTGTTGGAGGGTGGTAGTGTTAAAGGGAGGCTTGTAGGGAGTGGGGAGGCATATGTGTTTACCGATGAGAAAGGTGCTCCAGTGATTCTTAAGGTGAATAGCATTGAAAAGCTGTTAATAGTAGTAAGGCATGGCTT
>Ga0080004_1153081_pt1 | contig 29120 bp, 25 predicted proteins | sample WasSprMetagenome_FD_69207 | JGI IMG/M metagenome (GOLD analysis project Ga0080004, IMG submission 69207) | Sulfidic aquatic microbial communities from Washburn Spring, Yellowstone National Park, USA - WS (SPADES assembly) (version 2) | ecosystem: Environmental > Aquatic > Thermal springs > Hot... | reverse complement strand
CACCGCGTGCGGTCTCCCTGCCCTCATAGGCGGGTCGGAACTTTTTGGTCGGCTTCCGACGGCTTTCCGACGGCTTCCGAGTTCTCCGTCCCCTCATAGTCGGGTCGGAACCGTTCTGCATCATGTCAACTTCACCTCCATTGATACCTCTCCGTCCCCTCATAGTCGGGTCGGAACCATAAGTCAACACGACTTCCTTAACGATTGGTGACATCTCCGTCCCCTCATAGTCGGGTCGGAACTAACGCAAGCTGAGTGTGAAGTTAGATTTGTCATTAAATCTCCGTCCCCTCATAGTCGGGTCGGAACTGGTCGTCCAACAGCAACGGAAGTTTTGACCGCAATCTCCGTCCCCTCATAGTCGGGTCGGAACCAACTGAGCTCTTCCTCTGCCCTGCGTGCGTCTTCCTCGATCTCCGTCCCCTCATAGTCGGGTCGGAACGAATACACAAAAGAGCAACGGGAAAAAGACAAAGAAGAATATCTCCGTCCCCTCATAGTCGGGTCGGAACAGGTCGGGTATGTTCCCGTCGTCGGCGTGAACCGCAGATCTCCGTCCCCTCATAGTCGGGTCGGAACCGTTTTTGCTCGTCGTGATTTGAATTGCTATTGCCGTTCTCCGTCCCCTCATAGTCGGGTCGGAACAATCGAACCGGAAGAAACCTTAAACCGCATGACCGCAGTTCTCCGTCCCCTCATAGTCGGGTCGGAACGAGATACTTGGGCGTTCCACCTGCTTGCCAGATGGCATCTCCGTCCCCTCATAGTCGGGTCGGAACTCATCTCATCGAAGTCGACCTTGAGCAGGAGGAACGCATCTCCGTCCCCTCATAGTCGGGTCGGAACTTTCGTCATTTTACATCCCTCCTGTTAGATTTTTGCCCGATCTCCGTCCCCTCATAGTCGGGTCGGAACCATCAGAGACCCTGCATCACACTGAGGTTCGAGAATATCTCTCCGTCCCCTCATAGTCGGGTCGGAACTCTTGAAAGTCGAGTGCGTCTAAGACGCTAACCGTGCCAACTCTCCGTCCCCTCATAGTCGGGTCGGAACAAGTCATAGTGCTCACGCAACCAACCTTCACAACTTCTCTCCGTCCCCTCATAGTCGGGTCGGAACGCGCGAAAGTTTTGATGTTGCGAAAGTGGTTTGAAAAGTCTCCGTCCCCTCATAGTCGGGTCGGAACTTTCAATCGTTCCTCCGGCTGGTTAATTGAATTGATGAAGGTCTCCGTCCCCTCATAGTCGGGTCGGAACCAATAATCTTGGTTTCCTTCTCGAAGTTCAGCAGGTAGTCTCCGTCCCCTCATAGTCGGGTCGGAACACAGTTCATATTTATACCCAGCACGAAATTTATCCTCGTCTCCGTCCCCTCATAGTCGGGTCGGAACGCAGTAACCCTCAGGTTCAAAACAAGGTTATTGCGAGTCTCCGTCCCCTCATAGTCGGGTCGGAACACCATGCCTTCCGGGCGTTGACTGCAAAACGAAAGTGTCTCCGTCCCCTCATAGTCGGGTCGGAACGTGGCTTCAACGAGAGAGTGGTAAAAGTAAACTCCGCCTAGTCTCCGTCCCCTCATAGTCGGGTCGGAACTTGCTATGGGCAAACCATTCCTTGACCGTAGCGTAACGCAGTCTCCGTCCCCTCATAGTCGGGTCGGAACGTTAACTCCGTTAACAGCATAACCGCCCTACCCGAGTCTCCGTCCCCTCATAGTCGGGTCGGAACCAAGTTATTTAAGTTGCGTAAACGATTAAAGTTGGTCTCCGTCCCCTCATAGTCGGGTCGGAACGGCAACAACATAACCCTTGATGACTTCGCATCGTTAAGTCTCCGTCCCCTCATAGTCGGGTCGGAACCAAGGCAAATCTTAGGGTTTTGACGGTGAAACGAAGGGAAACGGGAAAGGGGTTGCAGTCGACCTTCGGTTGCCCGAAAACCCTTAGGGGGTCGACGGCAACCGACCCTTCAAAATTGGGTCATTTTCGGCTAAAATCGCCACCACGCCTCTATCCTGCTTTCAAGGTGCTCAAAACGGCTTAGGTCGACGGCAAGTTTAGCACAATCCAAAAGAAGAGTAAATGCCTACCGCAGGAGCCACATCAGTTACCGTTACGCCGATTTCGTTAATAACCCGTGACCCGCAACCCAGAACCTGCTATCTAATCGTTCCCTCATGGTCGGGTCGGAACTTTAAGGAGTTGCCGCTGCTTCGCCTTGTCGGGGCGGAATTCTTTCAGCAATTGAAGCCGAGGAAAGAAAGCGTTGCGTTTCTTCTCCCTGTCTCCCGTATCGTAGCACTTGTGACAACGAAAGATAACAACGCCGTTACGGAGCAGCACCGTTGAAGCAGAGGGATGTGTGTCGGGAGACCCATTTGGCTTGTGTGTCGGGGAAAGACATTGGTGCTGGAAGTAAGCGGCATATTTGTCATGATACTCCCCATAGATGCGGAGATTTCCGGTCTTGATGCCTCTTGACCACACAAATTCGTAGTAGCGTTGGAATTCCTCAATAGTAAAATCGCTAAAGAGCGGGTCACCTTCGCCCGCTTCAACAGCAAATTCTCGCTGCTCTACTTCTGCCGCGACAACTTTGCTCAAGTGCACTTCCTCTTCTCGCTTTGCGGCTTCGATGAATTCCGCAATAGCTTCAAACGGGGCAGGGTCGAAGTTTTCAGGCGAAAGGGCTACACCGTTTAGGCTAAGCCACTCGTAGCGATGCTCATCAACGATTTGCCCGCTCTCGTCGTCAAACTCTCGGAAAATGGACGGTGGAGCGACGACAAAATGGTGGTCGCCCTGAATCTCGAGGCCCGCAACTTCGTTGAAGTCGAGTTTGGTAATCTCCATGTCGGCGGGATACTTCGCGTAGACATGTAGCCCCGTCGGGTTTTGACAACAGGGCGGGCGGATGGGAGTTTTAACCCATGTCTTTCGCAAAAGCGCTTAAACTTTTCAAAGTCATCCACATCACAACAATTCCGCTAATTTGCCCACATACGACCCCGATGTTGTAGAGCCCTCTTCCCCACCAATCATCAACTTCTTCGGCAGAAATCCTCTGCTGGCAGAAACGCCCCCACTCGACAATGGGTCTTCTGTGCCGTAAGCGACGGGAAAGATACTAAAGCCTTTTTTGAGGTAAAATTTGGCTGCCGTGTAGAAATTTCGTTGCTCAATCTTACTGTCACGCATACTACTTTAACCTCCCCGTAAAGCGAACCACAAAATCACCTCTTACAAGATTTCAACCATCCCTGTGGCGAATCATAGCCAAGTGGTCCCTTAATTGTGAAGTCTCGCTCCCCACGAAAATTTCGGATTTTTTTCGCCAGTTTTGCGGTTTTTGGCGCAAGTTTTTTTTCGCAGGTGAGCGAATTTGCGAGTAGGTAAGGTTGGATTTGCTAAAAAGACCGAGAAACTGAAAGCAAAATCGGCAAGAATTGGCGTTCACGAAACGAGTGGGGCGGTTAAAATCTCTGTGGGAAGTCGAAGAGAAAACATGGTTGCTTTTCATGACTTTTCGCATACTGCTTTACACCTCCCGTTGAAGCGGGTAGCGCAGAGCGCTGCCCGCTTTGGTTTTTGTTGGCTTGCTACCCTGCGGTATCTCTCTACTTCGTTTTCGCTGCAATCCCACGCTGCTATGTGACCAGGTCAACAAGTGCGGGTCGTTGTGTGGAAACATACGCAGAATTAGCCCTTACTGCAGAATGACCTGTTCGCCGAAGGGATAGAAAATTGATGAGGGTCAAGGACAATTCCGAGAGTGTGTGTGTCAGGCTCATGTTGTCCAGTCTAAGGCAAGCGGTCACTTCGGGGTTTGGAAGGTAAAGGGAGAGATGCCCTAAAATGGAGGAGAAAAAGCCCAAAAATCGCAGTAAAAATTGGTGGGCGGTGCAGGACTTGAACCTGCGACCTCTTGCTCGTGAAGCAAGCGCTCTGCCTCTGAGCTAACCGCCCACCTTTTTCCGTTGCGAAAGTATAACACGCCTGCCCAAAGGTGTCACCCTTCCCACAAACAAAAGTCCGTCAAGTGGCTTACCGCTTGCGCAAGGGGAAAAGAAGGCGTTGTATTTCGGGCTTATCAAAGTTCTCCTTCGTCACGACTGTGACACCTGTGTCTATCCGCTTTGGAATCGGTTTGCCTTGCAACTTCATGACAGCGTAGCGAACACCCAGTTCTCCCATGCGAAAAGGATTCTGCACGATAAGCGCTTGAATGATTCCATCCCTCAAAGCCTGAATCTCGGTCTCAGAGGCATCGAAGGCAACCAACTTCACTTTCCCTGCTAACTTGCGTGCCCTGAGGACTTGGGCAGTGCCAACCCCCGAAATCTCGTTGACAGCGAAAATCCCTCTCAGGTCAGGATGAGCAGTGAGCATGTTCTCCGCCGCTTGCATCGCCGTTGCAACGCTGCTCTGACCGTAAAGCACCGAAGCAATTTTCACTTTTGGGAACTTTTTGAGCGCCTCCCGAAAGCCTCGCTCGCGTTCTTGAACGCTTGCTGCCCCGGGGATGGCTTGGACAACCCCGACCTTGCCAGAATAGCCTATCAACTTCGCAAGGGTTTCTCCCGCAATGTAGCCACCTTTGAAGTTGTCTGTTGCGATGAAACAATCGGCGATGTTAGGTTCAAGAGCGGAATCCACGACCACGACAACAATGCCTTGCTTTTGAGCCTTTTGGACAACCGGGACAAGTGCTTTCCTTTCGCACGGTGCCAAGACAATAGCGTCAACCTTTTGGGCGATGAAGTTTTCCATGATGGCAATTTGTCCTGCGACATCGGTTTCGCTTTCTGGACCGCGCCATAGAACTTGAACTCCAAGTTCCTTCGCCGCTTTCTCTGCACCGGCCTTAATCGTTTGAAAGAAAGCGTGAGTGTTGGTCATGGGGACAACAGCAATGTGATAACGGTGTTGAGGCTGACCGTGAAGGAGGGTTGCGACTGCAACGGCAACCAATGTGACCATCAAAAACTTTTTCATCGCTGCCACCTTCCCTTTAAACCATTGAAGCGTGCGACCGACTCAATGATAGCGCAAAAGGCATGTTCACCGCCACCGCCGACCAACCCGTTAGCCAACACCCTCAAGCACTTTGCGGCGCGAATTCCTCAAGCAATCTCAAAACTTGCTCAACCACTTTTCCTGCTGCTTCCCGAACTGCAGGGGAGACAGTGTCTTGGTAACCGAACTCGGAGCCGTTAACGGAAATCAAGAAGGCTTTCGGTGCTCTTCCGAATAGGTGCTGAGCATGAGACAGGAGTAAATCTGGGGTCAGGTGGTGTGAAAAGGACGACGAAGATAGAGGCAAAGGGACAATAGGCTTGCATGAAACAACTCCGACAGGTTCCGCATCGCAAGCGTCTATGAAAATGACGAGGTCTGCCTCGCTTAGGTCCGCTGCCAGTTCGGGGGTGAGTTGTATGTGCGTTTGAATGGCGACGAAATCTGGTAGCGACATTTGCTGCAACTTTTCTGCAACTATCCACCCGACCCCGTCATCGCCTCGTAGAGGATTGCCATAGCAGACCACAAGCACCTTAGGCATCAGTCTCTCCTCAATTCGTCCAGCAGAGTCCCGTCAGGTCCGATGAGTTGGATGTGCAAGGGCATTCGTCCGACAGCGTGGGTTGAGCAACTCAAGCAAGGGTCAAAGGCTCGGATGACAGCCTCAGCTCGGTTCAACATCCCTTCATTCAGTTGTTTGCCGTTGATGAAATGTTTTGCGACTTGCAGGATACCTTTGCTCATCGCAAGGTTGTTGTGACCGGTGGCGATAATGAGGTTCGCCCACTCCATCAACCCGTCTTCGTTGACTTTGTAGTGGTGAATTAGGATGCCTCGCGGGGCTTCGGCGACACCTATGCCCTCAAGGTTGTTCAAACCAGCAATGGCTCGGACATGCTTGCTCAAGATGTCTGGGTCGTTGAGCAATTCCTCCATCTTCTCAACCGCGTGCAGAATCTCAATGAGGCGCGCATAGTGGTAGTAGAACGAACTCAAGATTGCGCCCCTTTCAAGTTCGCGAAACTCAACCCACTCTTGCTCAGCCAAGGGGGTGTCGAAACCGTCAATGATGTTGAGCCGTGCCAAAGGTCCGACGCGATACATCCCGTCGGGGTAGCCCATCGGCTTGTAATACGGGAACTTGAGGTATGTCCAAGGTTCGGTCGCTTCGCCAATGTATTCCTGATACTCGGTGGGGTCAAGTTGATCGGCGACGATATGTCCATTTTCGTCAACAACTCGGACTCGCCCATGATAGCACTCCCACTTGCCCTCAGGGGTCACCAGCCCGAGGAACAGGGAGGGGAAGTTGGCGAATGTCCTGATTTCGTCCCGAAAATCTTCCAACGAGCGTTTGAACCATTGCAAGGTCCTCAAAGCGATTTCCTTCGCTTCAGGCAACATTGACAAAATTTGGTCTCGCTTTTCGACCGTCAGCGGTTCGCTCACCCCACCTGGAACGACCCAAGCAGGGTGAATCCGTTTCCCCGCAAGCAGTTCAATGATCGTTTGACCGATTTTGCGAAGGCGAATCCCGTCCTTTGCGATTTGCGAGTTTGTCTCGATTAGCCCGAAAATGTTGCGTTTTCGAGGGTCTGAATTCATGCCGAGAAGCAGGTCAGGCGCAGACAGGTGGAAGAAACTCAAGGCGTGGGATTGAACGATTTGAGCCAAGTTGAGTAACCTGCGAAGTTTTATGGCAGGCTCTGGAATTCGAACTGCCAGAAGTTGGTCGCAAGCTTTCCCTGAAGCGAGCAAGTGACTGACGGGACAAATCCCGCAGATGCGAGCCATCAAGGACGGCATCTCGCTGAAAGGTCTTCCCTCGCAAAGTTTCTCAAAGCCTCGGAGTTGGGTCACATGGAACCAAGCGTCTGCCACATTTCCGTCTTCGTCAAGTTGGATGGTGATTTTCGCGTGACCTTCTATCCGCGTCACTGGGTCTATCACAATCCGTTGCGCCATTGTTTCGTCCCCCCTGTCCATTGTTTTTTCAAGCGCCAAAACGGGTAACGGCGCTCGTGTCTGGAATGCGACCTTCAAGCAATTCGGTCAAGACGAAGTAAATTGCATCAGCCCTTGGCGGGCAACCCGGAAGGAAAACATCAACCTTGACAACTTCGTGCACAGGTCGCACGCGAGGCAACAGAGCAGGAACTCCGTCGGTGGGAGGGTTGTGGCTTTGAGTTGCGTTTTCTTCGTAAACCCTCTGCATCACTTCCCGAATGTGGAACCTGTTTCGCATCGCAGGGACATTGCCGGTGACAGCACAATCACCGAATGCCACCAAGATTTTCGTCCTCTGGCGGATGATTTGGATTTTGTGCAAATCTTCCTCCGTGCTCACTGCCCCTTCAACGAGCGTGACATCAACTCCTTCGGGGAACTCTTTGGCGTCCACCAGCGGACTGTATACGACTTCAACCTTCTCAGCGAGTTCGAGCAACCTTTCGTCCAAGTCAAGGAACGACATATGGCAGCCCGAGCAACCGTCCAGCCAGACGGTTGCGAGTTTTATCTTCTGTTGGCTCATTGTCTACCACCTCGCATTACTGTCAGGTATGGCAGGAACTGACGACGCTTTTCCATTTCCGCAACTGCTTTCCCTTTCTCAGAGAGAGCACCTGTTGGGCAAACATGAACGCATTTGCCGCAACTGGTGCAAACTTCCGAGGTGCCCCAAGGTTGGTTGAGGTCAGCGATAATCCGAGAGTTGATCCCTCTCCCCATGACATCCCAAACATGGGCGCCCTCAATTTCGTCACAAACTCGGACGCACCTCGTGCAAAGCACACACCTGTTGTGGTCAATAACGAAACGCTCATGTGAAGCGTCTATGGGCAAATTTGGGTATCGGTAAGGAAAGCGAATATGCGTGACTCCCAACCTCTGGGCGAGCCGCTGGAGTTCACAATGACCGTTCACGACGCAAACGGAACAAGTGTGGTTCCGCTCCGAAAACAGGAGTTCCAAAATCATCTGCCGATACTTGATGAGTCTCTCCGAGTTCGTCACGACTTCCATGCCTTCCTCAACCTGAGTCACACAGGCGGGAACTAAGCGGTTAATGCCCTTCACCTCCACCAAGCACAATCGGCATGCCCCAATCGGCTCGAGCCCCTCAAGATAGCAAAGCGTTGGGATGTCGATACCGTTCTCTCTGGCGACCTGAAGAATCGTTTCCCCTTCTCGGGCACTGACTTCCTTGCCGTCAATCGTCAGAGTTTTGATTCTCACTGGCGCTCTCATGCTGGCACCTCCTCAGCCCGCCGAATCGCACAGACTCCGGCAGGGCAGGTTTTGTCAAGGATGTGGGCTTCGTATTCGTGCCGGAAGTAACGCAAAGTGCTCAAAACGGGGTTGGGAGCAGTTTGCCCAAGCCCGCACAGGCTCGCGCTCTTGACCAAATCGCAAAGTTCCTCAAGCAACTCAAGGTCTCTCATCGTCCCTTCCCCAGCAGTGATTCTGCGCAAGAGTTCATACAGGTGAGCGGTTCCGACCCGGCACGGGACGCACTTGCCGCAAGACTCCGACATGCAGAACTCAACGAAGAACTTGGCAACATCTACCATGCAGGAAGTTTCGTCCATCACGATCATGCCTCCAGAACCCATGATGGAACCAACTTTCGTCAGCGATTCGTAATCGATGGGCAGGTCGAGGAATTGTTCGGGGATGCAGCCGCCAGAAGGACCTCCGGTTTGGACTGCCTTGAAGCGTTTGCCTTCGGGTATACCTCCGCCGATGTCAAACACAATTTCGCGGAGCGTTATGCCCATTGGGACTTCAATCAAGCCGGTGTTGACAACGCGACCAGCGAGGGCGAAAACTTTCGTCCCTTTGCTCCTCTCTGTGCCAATTTTTGCGAACCATTCGCCTCCGTTTCGGATTATCGGGGGAATGTTGGCGAAGGTCTCAACATTGTTGATGAGGGTCGGGTAGCCCCAAAGTCCATATTCAGCGGGATAAGGAGGACGAGGGCGTGGAGTTCCCCGCTTGCCTTCAATGGAAGCCATCAGCGCTGTCTCTTCACCGCAAACAAATGCTCCCGCACCGATCCGAAGTTCAACGGAGAAACTGAAGGTAGTGCCCAAGATATTGTTGCCCAGCAAATTTAGCCTCTCGGCTTGTCTGATAGCCGTCCGAAGCCTCTTGATAGCCAACGGGTATTCTGCCCGAACATAAATGAAGCCTTGCTGGGCGCCGACAGCGTATGCCGCTATAGCCATACCTTCGAGAACCCTATGAGGGTCGCTTTCGAGGATTGTCCTGTCCATGTAAGCGCCGGGGTCACCTTCGTCAGCATTGCAGATAACGAACTTGCGAGCCCCGTTCGCTTTCGCCACGGTGCTCCATTTGAGACCTGTTGGGTAACCGGCACCTCCACGCCCCCTCAGCCCACTTTTGGTCACTTCCTCTATGACCTCCGATGGTGACATTTCTGTCAAGGCTTTTATCAGCGCTTGGTAACCACCGACAGCGATGTAATCCTCAATTCGCTCTGGGTCAATGGTGCCGGAGTTTTCCATGACGATTTTCACCTGTCGCTTGAAAAAGGGGAGGTCGGGTGGGCAAATGAGTCGCTCAACCGGCGTTGACACCAAACCTTGCACTATCGCTGGCGCATCTTCCGGGGTGACCTTGTGGTAAATAATCCCATCGGGCTCAACATAAATCATCGGTCCGGCGGAACAAAGTCCCAAACAACCGACACCTTGAACGAGAACTTCCTTCTCTAACCCTCTTGCCTTGACAGCCTCTTCGATAGCTTCTTTGACCCGTTCACTGCCGCACATGATACAACTTGTGGCGACGCAAACATTTATGCGGCAGCGATATCGCTGTTTCGCCTCTTGTTCCTTCAACGCCAGTTGCTGGAGTTCATCTACCGTCATCTTCTTCCCACCTCCGAATTTGCTTGAGGGCATCTTCAGGCGTCAACTTCCCAACCACTTGACCGTCAAAGACAGCGACGGGAGCCAAACCGCAGGCACCAAGGCACCTTGCAGCGAGCAGTGAAAGTTTCCCGTCTTTCGTGGTTTCCCCCGGTTTAATCCCATATGTTCGCTCGATGGCTTCCAAAATTTGAGGTGCGCCCTTGATGTAGCAAGCAGTTCCGAGGCAAACAACACAAATGTGCTCGCCTTGAGGCTTGAGGGTGAAGAAATGATAGAAGGTCACAACCCCGTAAACTTGGCTCAGTGGGACACGCAAAGCCTGAGCGACGAACCTCATCGCATCCTCGTCAATGTAGCCGAAAGTCTCTTGAACCGTGTGGAGAGTTTCAATGAGAGCATGAGGCTGATAGCCATGCCTTCTCATCGTTGCTTCGACTATCCTCCATCTTTTGTCATCGGACGGCGGCGTGACCCTTGGTCGTTCCAAAGTCGCTGCTGCCGCTGGCATAGGTTTTCCCTCCTTTCGTTTCCCTCGCTTCTATTTGTAAACAAGCGGGGTCATTTGTTCGCACGGAAATGAACACCGATAGGGTTTTGCACTTCCGTTGGTTGCCCTCATTTATCAAGCGGGCTTTTCGCCACAACCTCGTCGGGGAAAGCTTTCAGGGAGTATCGTGAAATCCTTCAATGAGTGTGAGGGAGTCCCTTTAGGCTGAGCGTCAAATTTTGGGCGAATTTTTCTTCGGCGGTTTTGAAGTCAAGTAACGAAGGCTCATCGCTACGACGAAGGCGACGAAGACCAACCTCAGTTGATTTTCCGGCAACGAATGAGCAAGTTTTGCACCGAAGGATGTTCCGATAAGCACACCAACAATCAATCCCGGAACGATGTCCAAGACGATGTGCCCCAATTTCCAATGAGTCCAAGCCCCCACAATTCCAGTCGGGACCATGACCAAAAGGGAAGTTCCCTGTGCAGTGTGCTGGCTCAATCCCAACAAAAGCACCATCACGGGCACCATGATGAGACCACCGCCGACCCCCATCATGCCCGAGAGAAAACCCGTGAAAGCCCCGGTGACCAAGAGTGAAATCACTTTGCCCCAAAGGAGAACGCCAATGTGAAAAGCGGGAAGGTAGGGTTTGATGACCATCAAACACGCGACGAAAATCAGGAAGGCGCCGAAAGAGCGCTTGAGTTTCCATTCAGGCAAAACGGCAGTGAATTTTGCTCCCCAACGAGCCGTCAGCACCGCCGTCGCCGCCAAAAGAATTGCTGCAACGATGTCAACAGATTTTTGAAGCCCATAAGCGATAGCACCAGTTGTCCCTGTGAAGACGATAGCGACAAGGCTTGTCCCATGAGCCTCGTGCTGTCGCACTTTCAGCAACTCCGACATCAACGGAACCATGAACACCCCGCCACCGAGCCCAGCAAGCCCACCCATCGCACCGGCAACCAAACCGATAACCACGCTCGCAAAGAACCTAATCACAATCGCCCCCTTTCCGCAAATTCCTTCACGCTGCAAGTATTCTGCCATCCCCTCGCCAGAAATTCGGGAAGAAGGTTTTGGAGTCTCGGACTTGACGCACAAAAAAAAAAAGTGCTAAACTGTAAGTGGCTCAAAACCATCCTCCCTTCAAGGGAGGGAAAAGGAGGGGACGGAGATGAAGAAGCGATGTCGTTTCGCAACTTCCCGCAATGGGAGGCATGTAACCTTCGCTCGTGGAGTTTCACCTGTGTCGTTTCATCGTGTCGGCTTCACGCTTATTGAGTTGCTCGTGGTGATAGCGATAATCGCCATTCTGGCGGCGATTCTGTTCCCCGTGTTCAGTCAAGCCCGAGAGAAAGCCAGACAGTCATCCTGTCTATCCAACACCAAGCAAATTGCCCTTGCAATTGCCCAATACACATCTGATTACGACGAAAGGTTCCCTGCGGGAAATCACCCTGACAACAACACATGCGCGGGAGTTCCTTACAGGTGTGGTTGGCGCGGTTGGGTGGTTAATGTCCTGTGGGCATATGTCCGCAACCCACAACTTTTCGCTTGCCCAAGTCGCTCCCCTGGGTGGACCATCAACTACGATGCAACCGGCGCTTTATGCACCAATGCGGTTTTAAACCAAACAACCTACTCGTATAACTACCTCGGTCCGAGCGCAATTGGCAATATGATCCCCCGTGTCCTTGAACCTGCTCGTTTCACTTTGATGTGGGACAGCCAAAACCGCTGGACGGATTGCGCTATTGTGAGTTCTTGTGGCTTGTGGACTAACAGGGACATCTGTCACTACCTCGGTTATGATGTCGTTGGCGGTAACTGCACAACTCCGAGCGGTGCCGCCCCCAACCTCAACTACACCTCATGGCACATGCTTGGGAACAATTTCGTCTACGCAGATGGACACGCTAAGTGGAACCGTTGGCAGAACATGAGGTGGGGCGACATCATCAACAGGCAGGACACAACGCTGGATATTACTAACTACGATCGACCATGCGTGCAAATGCCCGCAACCGGTGCATGGCCTTGGAGTGGCTAAGGGAGGTAACGCGGGGAGGCTAACTGCCTCCCCGCACAATTTTTGCTTTAAGCACTTTCTGGAGGTGGGTGAGCATGCAGCGGGAAGTTCCTACATGGTTGGTCGTTGTCATCATAGTGATTGTGTTGGCTATCGTTGGGTTCGCCTATTGGCATTTCGGGCGACCAAAAGCACCAAAAGAGGAGCAGCAACTTCCTGCCACTCATCAACCTGCTCCTCAGCCTACTATCCCGACATCTCCTTGAGCCAATTTAAAGTTGCGTCACAATTTGTGTAGCACAATTGCGGCGAAGGTGAGAGCAAATGCGTAGGGCGGGGAAATTTGTGGCGGCGGTTTTGGTTGTTGGTTTGGTTTTGGTTGCGCTTTCGTTTCAGTTCGCTCAGCAGCGGCGCCGGCAAGCAGCGCGACTCCTGCAAACCGTTGCAGCCCAAACTATCCGCTCATATCAACCCCTTCAAACCGTCCCCATGCCAATTGAAGCCCAAACAGTTCGCATCTTGCTTGGATTGCGGGACACGGAACCTTCCAAATGGACGGGAAGTTTTCGCCTAACTGAGGGTCAACTGCTTGAAGTTGTCCCTTGGCGCATCGGGGCAGGCGACCGAGTTTTCCCCGATGGGCGGTTTGTCCTGATGACACGACAAGTTCAAGCAGGGACACGGCAACAACAAGCGATAACCGAAAACGGGTTAGTGTTGACGATTAAAGCGCCGCCAACTGCCTCCATTGAGGTCACAACCGACAAAGGCGAATTTCGCTTTACCCTCTCGGAACTGAACTGGGGCAAACCGCTGACTTTCCTGAACGGGCAGGCTCAAGTTGACCTCGTGCCGTTAGCGGTCACTGTCGCCGACACTGAGCGGGAAGAAGATTTCCCCGCTGCTGCCGTTGCGCCTGACGGCACAGTTTATGTCGCCTATGTTGAGCACAAGCATTTCGGTCCACCAACTGCTGTGCCTATTGACGCTTTGCCCAAAGACGAGCAAGGCATCCCTAAAGACTTCTCCGCACTCAAACCCGAAGGCGGTGGCGACAGAATAATGCTCACTTGGTTTGACGGCAAACAGTGGGCTCAACCTGTCCCTGTCACTGGTGAAGGGCTTGATGTTTGGAGACCTGCGGTTGCTGTTGACGGCAAGGGGACAGTCTGGGTTGTTTGGTCGCAAAACTTGAAGGGCAACTGGGATTTGTTGGTTCGCCGATTTGACCCCAAAGCGAAAGCGTGGTCAAAAATTGAGCGCTTGACAACTGACTCAGGTGCCGACATTCATGTCGTTGCGACCCGAACACCTTCAGGGCAAGTTTGGATTGCTTGGCAGGGTTGGCGTGACGGGAACTTTGACATCTTTGCAATGCCCCTTGAGGTCAAGGGTGCTAAGCCGCTGCGAATTGGAAGCAAGGCAGCAAACGAATGGTCACCTTCAATCGCTGCGGACAGCAAGGGCAACATTTTCGTCGCCTTTGACACTTACGAGGAAGGCAACTACGATGTTCGACTTTGGGTCCTCAACGAGGCTTCTCCGGACACAAAGCAAATCGTCGCCGTCACGAAATCGCCTTTGTTTGAAGCGAGTGCTTCGGTCGCTTGCGATTTGCAAGACCGAGTTTGGATAGCGTGGGAAGAGAGAGGACCAAATTGGGGCAAGGACACGGGTGCTTACTATCGTGACAAAGGCGGAAACCCGGGAAGCACCCTTTACAACGGTGGTGCTTGGGTTCGTGTCGCTTGTTGGCAAAATGGTCAACTGCTTTACCCTGCCGATGTGACCGAAAACTTGCCGCGCCGACTGCGCAACTTCAACAGTTACCCGCGCCTCGCTGTTGACAGAAGTGGGCGAGTTTGGCTCTCCTTCCGACACAGGGAAGGTTGGCGGGGACCTGCAGGAACTTATTGGCAATCCTACTTGACCAGTTACGATGGCAGCGGATGGACGACGCCCGTCCCTGTCGTTTACTCCGACAACCTTCTTGACAACAGACCAGCATTGGTTGGGCTTCCGACAGGACATTTGCTCGTCGTTTACAGCGGCGACGGACGCTACAGGTTTGCTGGTCCTTTGGCTGTGGTCAACAATGCCCTTTACGCTTCGGTCATAAGGTTTGAGCGCCCATCCACTCTGACCCTTTCAGAATTGCCGCCCTTTAGCACTCCAACCGATGTTAAACCCGTCCACCCCGACGAAAAGGAAGCAATTGCGCGCTTGCGTGACTTTCGGTTGAAACTCGGTGGCAAAACTTACCTCATCATGCGGGGCGAGTTTCACCGGCACACCGAAATCTCTGCCGACGGCGGTGGGGATGGTTCGTTAGAAGACATGTGGCGTTACGCCTTAGATGCTGCCGATTTGGATTGGATTGGCAACGGCGACCACGATAACGGTGGCGGTCGCGAATATGTTTGGTGGCTAACGCAGAAGACAACGGACATCTTTCACCACCCACCGAAGTTCGTGCCCATGTTCGGTTACGAACGGAGCGTGCCTTATCCGAGCGGTCACCGCAATGTCATGTTTGCTCAGCGTGGGGTTCGGACATTGGCTCGCCATCCCGACACCAAAGGGACGGCTGAGACTGGAGCGCCTGACACGAAAATGCTTTACCGATACCTGCGTCAGTTTGATGGGATTTGCGCATCCCACACTTCTGCAACGGACATGGGAACTGACTGGCGCGACTTTGACCTTGTGGCTGAACCTGTTGTGGAACTCTACCAAGGATGCAGGCAAAACTACGAATACCTCGGGGCGCCGCGAAGCGCTACGAAAGCGGAAGAGTCAATAGGTGGCTGGCAACCTGCAGGCTTCGTTTGGGAGGCATTCAAGAAAGGGATCAAACTTGGTTACCAAGCGTCTTCGGACCACATCAGCACCCACATCAGTTACGGCATGGTCTTTGTCGAAAGCCCGACCCGCCAAGACATCCTAAACGCTTTCAAGCGCCGCCACTCTTACGCAGCAACCGATAACATCCTTCTGGTTGTGACTTGCGGTGAACACTTGATGGGCGACGAGTTCACTCTCAAAAAGCCACCGATTTTCGACATCCATGTCGTTGGCACTGCTCCCATTGCCTGCTTGCACATCATCAAGGACTTCAAGCATGTTTACACCACCGAGCCAAAACGGAGGGAAGTCAAGTTGCGCTGGCAGGACAACGACATTGAAAAGGGCAAGATGAGTTGGTATTATGTTCGGGTTGAGCAGGAAGATGGGCAGTTGGCTTGGTCAAGCCCGATGTGGATTCGCTACGAGTGATGTTCAAGGGAGCAAACAGTCAGTGGCAAGCGGAAGGTGAGGTTTTGTTACGCTTCACCTCAACTTCACCACTGGTTCGTTGACTTTGAGGTCAACTTTCCTGAGCAGGTCGTGAACGGTCATTCTAAGCCACCTGTCGGCATCGATGCTGAAGGTGACCCTCAATCTGGGCGATTTACCCTTCCCCGGTGGATCGAGGACAATTGCATCGTCGCCTTCGTTGAGGCATATGCAGAAAGCGTGTTCTCCCTCAGTTCTGGGCACAAAAACTTTTCGTCCATCGGGACGAGTTTCCCACTGGACAGGTTTTCCCGCAACTCCGCCGACCTCACAAATCAGTCGGTGTTGGGTAGCGTGTCCCTCTCGGGATGAGCAATTCATACTCAACTGCCTCAGTTGCCTCACTTACAACCCGAACTGCGTAGTCGTGGTAGATGATATCGTCAACAGGTGCACCTGCAGCGAACAGGCATGCACCGCGGACAACGCTTTCGAAAGGTGCCCATTCCCTAACTTTCTCTCGACCGAAAATGTCAGCGAGCAAATTTCGGATTTCTGGCAGGAGCGTTGATCCGCCTTCCAAAACGACCTCATCAACTTCACTGACATCCAAACGGTGGACTTCCCAAAGTTCAGACAAGAGCCGCTCCATGACATCGTTGACCTCCCGATATAACCCTCGCGCAGCCAACAACTCGGAAAGTTTATGGTAGTCAAGGGTTCCGAACTCGTGTTGGCGGAAAGTGAAAACAGCCATCTGACCGCTGCTCGCGGCAATTTTCACCCTCTCTGCTTCCCACCTCAACAAAGTTCGGTAAGTCGGCAGCGCCCGAAGGGGTTCAGGGACAAACTCCTCAACAATCCACCAGTCAACATCGTCGCCTCCGATCCTCAAACTCTGTTTAGCCAAAACTTGAGCCCGACCCGTTTCAAAGGTCTTGCCCGCTTCGATCCTCACAGCAGCAACCTCCAGCGAACCGGCGCCGAAATCGAAAGCAACCACAGTTGCGTCTTTTTTGATGTCAATGCCGTATCCCAAAGCAGCGGCGACTGGTTCGTCAATAGTGCGGAAAGTTAGGGTCAAGGGGTGACGGCGCAGCCATTGAAGAAACCTTTGCCACCAGCGGTTTGGTTGCTTTATTCGATGCAAAGCCCACTGAAGTTCGGCTCGATATGTCTCGTAAGAACTGGGCGGGACAGCAATTGTCAAGTCTTCGATTCTCACTTGAAAGCGCTGCTCAATAGCACTGATCAACTCCCTCAGGAAGAGGAAAGCAGCATCTCTTGCAGTGATAGTTCGGCTGCCGACCTTTGCCAAGGGGCGCTGGCTCTCAGTGCCAAGAAAGCGCTTGAAACCGGTGGCGAAGCCTGAGGCTTGCCCGTCCCAGTTATAGGCGAGGGCTTTCTGCCCAATTAGCACCTTCGTGCAATCTTCGTCCAAAACACAAACTGCAGAGGGGATGAGAGGCGTCATGGTAACGGGCTCGGGTCGCGACAACTCGTCCAAGTCGAGGACATTAGGGTTACCGCTGCTATCTTCACAAACCGTCGTGTTGCTCGTGCCTAAGTCAATTGCCCAGTGAATTGCCATTCCTCTCTCACCGCCCAAAATAAATGTTGCACGGCGTCGCGAAATGGTTTAGACATGCAGGCTTAACCTCCAAGTTTGTCGTGCAGCAAAATGAAAACGGGTCATGGCTTGGTTGATGGGAAACTTGAACGGAGGTGTTGCAGAATGGTGTGGGGAATTTCGTGGGCGATGTTGATTGTTTGCGCAACGGTGGTGGCTGTTGGAGCAATTGAATTAGTCCGCGATGGGAAGCCGAAAGCAACCATTGTCGCACCGACCGAAGGTCCTCCATCCTACGCAGCGGAAGTTCTGCAGCGATACATTGAGCGGATGAGTGGGGCTCGATTGTCAATTGTGTCGGATGGGCAAAAAGTGAAGGGCGCGAAGGTTGTCATTCGCGTCCGAAGAGGGGCGGCGAAACTTGACGGTTTCCGCTTGAAGAGCACCAAAGACGAGGTCACTATCGAGGCTTCAATCCCCCGAGGATGCGTTTACGGTGCATATGCTTTATTGGAAGAGTTGGGCTGTCGGTTTTACGGTCCTGAGCCTTTGGGCGTTGTCATCCCGAAGAAAAAGAACCTTTCCGTCCGCGCTGGGCTTGACATTTTGAGGGAGCCCGCTTTCGAAAATCGCTTGCCCTCCTTCGGTGGTCCTGAACTCAACGCATGTTGGGGCTTCAACTTCACTGGCTACACGAAAGACCCGAAAGGTCGAGAACTCATCAAGCGGATAGGACTCAAGACTTGGCGCTGGGGACACATTTGGCCTCAACTCATTGAGTATCAGTTTTTCGCCGATGGGCGACCTCCCGTGAAGATGGATTATTCGGACAAGCAAGATTGGTTGCCTGCCGACGAGAAGGGAGTCCGTCGCCCCAATCCCTCTTGGGATGCCCCTGCAGGGCAAAGCCTTTGCTTCTCCAACCCCAACGCTTTTAAGTGGTTTGTTGAGAACGCTGTTAACTGGGTTCTCACCAACTGCCCTGATGCAGATTACATCAGCATGTGGTCGGCTGACACAGCGGATTTGTCTCTTTGCCAGTGTGAAAAATGCAAGTCAAAAGGTTGGACACCGACAGACTGGTATATCCACATCCACAACGAAATTTGGCGGGCATTAAAGGCTCGGGGCTTCAAAGGCGTTTTCGGTTGGATTGCTTATCACGGAAGCGAAGAACCGCCGCAGCAAGTGAAGTTGTTGGAAAACGGTAGGGAGATGGACTTGCTTTACGCCCCAAGACCGAGAGGCGCATCGATGCACGGTCCAATCACTAACGACCATTCTGTCAACACAGCCTATCGGGAAAACATACAACGGTGGCGAAAATATCTTGGTGACTTCAAAGGCACGAGGACGGTCTTCGAGTATTACTTTGACCTCGTGTTGCTTGGTCACCTCCCCGCTGGCAGGACCTTCCTCATCCCAAAGCCTGAGGACATGAAAGAGGAAATGCGCTTCTACCTTTCCCAGGGCTTCAACGGTTTCTTCGATTGCGATCCGCCTTCAGGCGCTTTCTTCCCTGATCCTCTGCGCAAGTGGATTTATCGCAAACTGCTCTGGGATGTCAACTTGGACATTGAAGCAGCCAAGCGCGATTTCTTCCAGAACTACTACGGACCTGCTGCGAAAATCGTCCGCGAGGTGAGGGAAGAAGTTGAACGGCTCATGTTTGAAGACATGAAATGGCCGATGTGGTCACCCGCCCATTACGCTGACAGACCAATTAAGAGGCTGAAGGAACTTGAGACGAGGTTGGACGAAGCCATAGCGAAGGTCGGCGACGACGAGATTTTGAGGCAGCGGATTGAGGTCATGAAGTTGTGGGTTCGCTATTGCGCTTTGGCGAAGGAAAGCGAGTATCATGTGAAGATTACAAGGGACAGGGAGAAGGGACGGCAAGTTGAGCAGAACATCCGCAAACTTTTCGAGGAGAACAAAGAATTCCTCGTCAAGACGGGTTTGCTGACCGAGGGGGATGTCCGCTTCCTCGCCGAACAGGTCACCAACTACAACATGACGGTCTATTCGTTTTAATCCCACATTGGTGCGATTGCTGGCGTTTATTTTGGCGGGCCCGACGGGATTTGAACCCGCGACCTCCGGCTTGACAGGCCGACGTGCTAACCAGGCTGCACCACGGGCCCGCCATTGGCACTTACAAGTTTAAAGCAAAAAATGCACGCCGTCAACACTCGACCAATGGCTCCACAGGCTTTGCTTTCCTATACTCCGCGACGCCTCCATTGGTCAAACAGAACTGCTAAGACGACTAATGCCCCCAAAATAACCTGCTGCCACTCATAAGGGATGTTGAGCAAATCGCTTCCGTTGCGGATGACTGCCATCAGCAAAGCGCCCAAAACTGTCCCCAACACGCTTCCCCTTCCGCCAGCCAAACTCGCGCCACCGATGACCGCTGCGGCAATTGCATGCAATTCGTAAAGTTGCCCACCAGTCGGCTGACCAACCGACAGCCTCGCGGTTTCCACAATTCCACCAATAGCGGTTGTCAATCCACACAAAATGAACACGAGCATCAAAACCGAGTGAACTGGAATACCAGAAAGTCGCGCTGCTTCTCGATTTCCACCGACAGCGTAGATGTATCTGCCGAAGCGGGTAAACGAGAGAAGCAATTCTGTCAAGGCTGCTACAATGGCTGCTATCAGAAACGGGATGGGAATGCCCAAAAGTCGCCCGGTGCCTAGCTCGAGAAAGGGTTCGAATCTGGGTTCCTGCGGGATGAAAACATTTTGGGCTTTGCTCAAAACGAGGGCGAGCCCGCGAGCAACACCCATCATGCCCAAAGTCGCAATGAAGGGAGGAATTCGCCCCTTCGTTACCAAAAAACCGTTTACGAACCCACACCCTACACCAACGATCAAACCCGCCGCCACAGCCAACGCGATAGGTTTTTCTGCAGCCAAGAGAAGTGCCGTCACAACTCCGACAAGTGCCAGAACTGAACCAACAGAAAGGTCGATTCCGCCGGCGATAATAACCAGAGTTTGTCCTGCAGCCAAAGTGACGATGACGGCAGTCTGAAAACCGATGTTGCTCAAGTTTTCTAATTTGCGAAAGTTTGGGTCGTAAAGGGACAAAACTGCGCTAAGTGCCACTAAGGCAATCAACGGCGCTGCCCATTCCGCTTGCCATAACTTTCGCCACCTCATGTCGCTGCCTCCTTTGCTGATGCCATTGTAGCACTTTCGGGTGACAAAGCGCCAAAATCCTTTGGACGAACCAATTTTGACCGTTCTGGTGTCAGCCAAACAGGGGTGGTCGGAACATGCAGTGGCTGGACGATCTGATTCTTCAGGCTTTAAAGGAGGATGCCCCACACGGCGACATAACAACTGAATCCATCGTTCATGAAAACGCGATGGGACGAGCCGTCATCGTAGCGAAGCAAGACGGCGTAATCTGCGGCTTACCCATCGCCGCCAAAGTTTTTGAATTGCTGGATTCGGGAACAGTTTTTGAAGCAAGAGTGCAGGAAGGGGCTTGGGTTAGCGCAGGACAAATTCTCGCCGAAGTCAAAGGCAAGTTAAGAGCGCTTTTGATGGGTGAACGAACCGCTTTGAACTTCCTTCAACGCCTTTCAGGAATTGCCACTTTGACAAGGCAATTCGTGCAAAAGGTTGCCCCTTACGGCGTTAAGATTGCTGACACCCGTAAAACGACGCCCTTGCTGCGGGCATTGGAAAAATACGCGGTGCGATGTGGCGGCGGGGTTAACCACCGTTTCTCGCTATCCGACGGAATCCTCATCAAGGACAACCACATCCGAGCAGCAGGCAGCCTTGTGGAAGCAGTGAAGCGTGTCAGAACTCGCGTCCATCACCTCCTGCGAATTGAAGTTGAGGCTCACAGTTTGGATCAAGTGCGCGAGGCATTGGAGTGTGAGGTTGACGCTATCTTGCTGGACAATTTCAACATTGACGAAATTCGTCAAGCCGTCCAGATTGTCCAAGACTGGAGTAAGCGGACTGGACGACCGAAGCCATTAATCGAAGTCTCAGGCGGCGTTACCCTGGACAATGTTGAAGCCATTGCTCAGACTGGGGTTGACTTAATCTCAGTGGGGGCGCTCACTCATTCTGCCCCTGCTTTGGACATCAGCATGGAAATCGAGTGACAGGCTTCACGACATTCCCAAAGCAAGCGTGACATCCTTTTTAGCAGCGCTAACAAAGCAGGAGGGCGATGCTTGTGCGGGTTTGGTTTGTGCTCGTTGCCCTTACAATTCTTGGTCTGGTCGCAATGGGTTGGGCGCAGGAAAACGAGACGCCCAAAACTGAGAAGTTAGATGGAACTGTCAAGGGCATTATCGTCGGGCTTAACCGCGTAACTCTTGCAGTTTTGTCACCTCGACAGGTCATAACCTACTTGCACACAAGCCAAGAAAAACTTCCACCTTGGTTGCGGACAGGAATGGAAGTGACTGTGCACTACCGAAGGGAAAGCGACGGAAGTCTTTGGATTGAACAGATTAGCCCATACAAGCCACCAGAACAAACGCCTTCTACTGTCACGCCTGCATTCACGCAAATGCCGATAACGAGTTTCCTAACCTCTTTCACAGTCCCGCAAACCTCTCCCCCTGCTCAAACGACGGTTCAGTCACGGCAAGGCTCAATTGAAACCCTTCGCGAAAGGCAATTGACCTCTCGCGGTTTAACCTCGGCATTGAGAAGTCGGGTTTCGTCCCTCAACCCGATAGAGTCTGAAGTTATGCGTTTGCTGCCCCACTACAAAGCGGCGGCGAAATTTTTCAACCCCAACTTGACTGAAGAACAGGCGGAGACCATCGCAGCAGCCATTCTGAGGTCAAGCATACAAAACGGCGTTGACCCCCGTTTAGTGGTTGCCGTGATTGCATGCGAATCATCCTTCAGACCGGATGCCGTGGGCAAAAAAGGCGAAATCGGTTTAGGTCAGTTAAAGCCTGAAACGGCTGCAGGGTTGGGTGTTGACCCTTACGACCCAGTCCAAAACATTGACGGATGCGTCCGCTACTTGCGGCAGCAATTGGACAAGTTCGGTTCGCTGGAATTAGCCCTCGCTGCCTATAACGCTGGACCTAACGCCGTCAGCAAAGCAGGTGGCATCCCCCAGAACGGAATCACGCCGAAGTATGTGCAGAAAGTTTTGGATTTGTATCGGCGACTGTGCGGACAGTGATTGAGGCGGAAGGCAATGAGGCAATGGGCTAATCCGTTAGTGGTAGCGGTTTCGGGAATTCTGTTGACGCTCGCCTGCTACTATGCCCCTTACAACCAGCACACTCACTGGCTTCATTGGTGTATGTGGGGATTCATTTGCGGGTTTTTGGTTCCCGTAGGGGTTGCAATTGCTCTGGGAATTCGCCTTAGCGACTTAGGGTTGGCTATCGGCGATTGGGTTTTGGGAGCAGTTTTTGTGCTTGTCGGTTTGGTGGTCATGGCAGGGTTCGGGATTTGGGCTGCAAGGCAACCCGACTTTCAGGCATATTACGCCCTGATCGCCGTTCAGTATCAAAACTCTCCCCTACCCTTCTGGGTTTCCCTGCTCGCTTACATGACGGGTTGGGAGTTCCTGTTCAGAGGGTTTTTGCTTTTCGGGATTTCAGGGATGCCTAAGCGCGTGGAAATTCTCCCAAGCACTTTAAGGGCTTGGTTCGCCATCGGTTTTTCAACGCTTTTGTTTGGGCTCAGCCACTGGGGCAAACCTTTGCCTGAATTTTTGGGCTCATTCATTGCTGGCGTCATCCTTTGCCTCATCGCATGGCGAACTCGCTCCTGCCTCGCCCCAATATTGCTTCACACCCTCGTCTTCGGCATGTTTGTGAACTTAGTTCAAAAATTTTGAGTTCCACCCACTAATGCGAATTGAAATCTTTTCAAGGTTTCTGCTACTTTGGGCAAATCCAACACAGAGAAAACCTCCTGCTGCTTCAAGTGGTCAGGCAACGAGTCAAAAAGCAGTGGCAATGCTAACCGACGCAGGTAATCTCGCCATCGCTTCTCAACGATTCGTTCAAGCACGCTGACATTTAAGCCCTTCAGGATTCGTTCCAGCGGGACTTTTTGAGAACAACTGATGCGCCATGCATCCGCATCAACGCTCGCAGTTGTCATCTCCCGCATGAGGTCACTCAAAATCCAGTTGCTGATAGAACCAGCAAAGGTGTAAAGCACCCATCGCATATCCCGCCATTCGCCGACCCAACGCTCATCCCGCAACCGCTCTCCGAGATGCTGACGCCACCGTCGCAATCGCTGGCGTGACCAATCGTCGTAAAAAATGGGCAACTCTCTCAACGCTTCGTCAGGCATCGTGAGAATGGTTCGGATGGCTTGGGCAACGCTTTGGGGCGTGGGTTCTGGCGGCGCAAAATACTTTGCCAGTTCAGCATCCTCATGCTCTAAATCCGTCACCCACACCGATTGGCTTTCAACGCGCGTGACAAGTCTTGGCTTACCCGCCAACACGACGATTTTTCCGGGGCGCAAACCTCGCGCATATTGGGCGGGGATTTCCGCTAACAGGATGGGTTGCTCTTTGTCCTCGCCGACCACAATCGCACTTTCCTGCCCACCAATGTTGCTCCAGAAAAGCCCTTTCGCTTGCCAAGCATGAAATGTATCGTCAGGCAACCACAAATCCCGCTGGACATCTCGTTCCAAAACGCCTCTTTCGGTTAAGGCATCAAGGATGTCCGCCAGTGTCTTTTCGTCGCAAAAAGGTGGACGATGGGAGATTGTCGCCACAAAGGCATCAGGTGCGATGCGACCGTAGCGACAACAAAGCGCCAACAGTTGCTGCAGCAAAACGGAGTAGTAATGCGGTTCGCTTCGGGTTTCCATCTCGTCGTTCAAGGCGCAATAAGTTAAGGCGACAAAGCGCAACAAATCGTCATCTGGGTCAGCGAGAGCGCCTGATGGATGCCATTGAGGGCAAGCTGCGTAAACGATGCTGGTGTCAGTGCGACGATTGCCTCTCCCCAGCCTTTGCAGGAAACTGGTGACCGAGTGGGGCGCACCCCAAAAGGCAACAGCATCTATGTCGCCAATGTCAATGCCCAGTTCCAAAGTGCTCGTCGCCATGCAAATGGCTCTTTGGGCTTGACGGAAAGTTTTCTCCACCCATTCACGGTAATCCCGATGAAGTGACGAATAGTGAAGAAGCACACGAATTGGAAGGCGTTCGCTCAATTGCCAGCAAAGCCAGTCGCAAGTTGCACGGGTGTTAGCGAAGACCAAAACCTTGCGATGGTCAGCAAGAATTTCGTTGAGCCATTCAGCCGCTGCATCACCGAAATCGTCAGGTTTCGGTGAGCCAACGAAGGAAATGTGAACCTGCAATTGCCGCTGACCTTTTACCGACACAACTTGCACGGGTTCGTCGCTGCCTTGCAGGAATCGGGCAACTCTTTCAGGCTCGGCGACCGTCGCCGAAAGACCGATTCGCTGCAAAGGGTGTTTGGCATGGTGTTTCAGCCGCTCCAAGAGACAAGCGAGTTGCAAACCTCTTCGCGTCCCGAAAAACTGATGAACCTCGTCCACCACGACTGCTCTCACTTCTTTCAATCGTTCCCTCGCATAATCGGGCATCACCGAAAGCATCACTTCCAGCGATTCAGGCGTCGTCAGGATGAAAGCAGGTGGTTGCTTACCCTGCACTGTATTTCTTTCGCCATGCCGAATAGCCAATCGTAACCCGCAACGCTCTAACCTTTCCTTCAAACGAACCTCCAAATCGTTTGCCAATGCCCTTGTCGGGGCGATGTAAATGGCATAAGTTTGCCCGCGAAAGTCCAATGCCCTTTCGGCTAAAGGGGCAACAACGGCTTCCGTTTTCCCTGAACCTGTCGGTGCAATGAGCAACAAATTTTTGCCCTCAAGCACTATAGGGATGGCAATTTTTTGCGATGGCAATAAACCCCAACGGTTGCCGAAGAAGGCATCATAAACGCGGGGCAAAAACTTGCGCCATTGCTGCACCGTCTTCACCTCAACTTTTTGATGGCGTCCAATGGCAACTTAATCCGAATCGGCGTTCGCCCATCCAACACGACTTCAACCTTATTGTCCTTTACCGCTTCCACAATCCCTCGGAAGCCACGAAATTGTGTCCGCACAATCTCAACTCGGTCACCCGGCTGAATTTTGGGCAACGAAGGCTTAGGCGAAGACACCAGAACGGGCAATGTCGGCAAAGTTTTAGGAATAGCAGGGACAGTTTCAGGCGGTTTAGGTGCGACAAGTTGTGGAACGATAGCCTTTTGGTGCGCTCTCTCCAATGCACTGACTACCCCCTGAACGAAGGTGCGCCAACGACCGCTCTGTGTCGCTCTCGCTTGCTCACACGCTTCCATCGCCACCTCTTCCACACTGACAGTCGGCTCCCAACCAAAAGCAGCGCCATGAAGTCGGTGGATGCGCCCAGCCAAAAGAAGAGCAAATTTCTCCGACCAATCAGGCATCGTTACACTGTTGTTGTGCACATTACTCAACATCGCTTCCGCTTCATTACTTGCATAGTAGCACCAAAGCACTTCAAGACTTCGCAACCCGCCGTTGGTAATTGCCAGACACAAAAGCACAGGACTGTTTAAGCGACAGTGCAGGTGGTTCAAGGTTTCCCACGCAGGATAGTGTTGATTCCAGTGTAACTGGCAGCAATTTTCTACTTCGTCAAGGCAAATGACCAAACCATGCCACCCTTGTCCTTTCAGCCAGTCGGTCAATTCCGCCAACTTCCTCGGGAATTTGTAACGCCAATCTCTGTCGTAAAGTGGTGTGCTGGTCATCTCCCGGTGAAATCGCAGCAAGTTCAACGATGGGTGCTCCCATTGGAGCGACCACAAAATCCGCTGGAAAAGCCGTGCAGGTTTGTGAAGCCCGATTTCTTGGTTTTTGTCGTGGACGACATATGCCCAAGCGAAGCCATGCTCTTCAGCAAGGGCTGTGACCAGCCGAAGTAAATGAGACTTACCTTCGCCGTAATCGCCGATAAGCCAAAGGATTTGAGCCGTTCCCTGCATGGCTTGCTCAAAAGCCTGCTGCAACTTTTGAATCGTTCCGTCCAAGCCGACGCTCAAATAACGGACGCCCTCCCTCGGCGCCCGTCCTGCCTTCAGTGCCCAAAGGGCACGCAGACAAGCCGAGCGATCCCGCAAGATTTCCTCCTCTGCCTTAAGCATCTCCCATCACTCCCATGGGCGATAGCGATTACGCTCTTGTTGACGGATGCTTTCCATAGCATCTCGCAAGGCGTCAGGCAACAAATCTTCCAAATCCTGCTCTGGGTTTTGCTGTCTCGCTTCCAGAAGGGAGATAGTTGCCTGAACGATAAGTCGAGGAAGAGAAAACTCTGACCCCCGTTGCTTCGCTGCCTGAATCAATTGATCCAAAAAGTCATCAGACACTATTTGCTCTGCATGCCAAGCATTAGCGACACTGTGAACAGTGCGCAACCGCTTTGCCAACTCCAGTAAGTCGTCATCGCTCAAAGGCGCTTCATCTAAGTTGACCGTGATGGCTCGGTAATCTCCCTTCACTCCACCTAACATTCCTCCCAAGCGCTGCCACAAGGGAGGATAGGACGGAAAGCCCCTTTGATCATCGTCACGCATCTTGGGCGTTGCAGAACATAAGAGCAGGAAGTTGGACAAATTATCGGCGTCATCAATGAACTGGCGAAGGACATCATAGTTTGTATCTCGCACTCTTTGACCCTGTGCCATGATTAGTTCCAGTTCGTCCAAAAAGAGCACCAGACCGCTGTAGCCCAAATGTTTGAGGAACTGGATAAGTGAACGAAGCATGGCTCGGGCACTGGCGCGGTCAACGCGAACGCGAACGCCCTTGGGCTTAATTGGGTCACCCTTAAACCATTGCAGGTAAGGGTCACGGTCGCCCTCTTCAAACCACGCTCGCAAATAGCCTCGAAGAGCCTGACGGAAATCAGGGTCAAGTTTCGGTATCCGCTCCAATTCCGCCAGAGCCCTTTGAAGTTGTTCTGGAGATTGAGCAACTTGCTCACACCAACGATTGAGTATGGCTTCAATGCCTTCTGCTTCACCTTCCGATTCGGGTGTCGCCAAGTTTTCCATCATCTTCCGCCAGACAGTTTCAAAGCGGTCTAACCGCACCTCACGACTCAAGGTCACTTCACAGACAACAAAACGGCGCTCTAAAGCCATGTGAGCGGTCATGCGCAAAAAGTGCGTTTTCCCGCTGCCAAATTCGCCGATGATGAGCCGAACCGCTGAAAGGTCATCATCTTTTGCAGCATCCAAATACCATGCCATCCCTTCAAGCCATTGCTTCCGTCCGACATGGAGGTAGTGGACAAGCCTTGCGGGAGGAGGCGTCCCCTCCCTAATGCCCTGCACGATTCCAATTGCGTCTCGCTTGCTAATCTGCACCACAGTTCACCCCTCCTTTTGTTCAGACCGAAAGGTCACGAGCCCATAGTTTTGCCCAATGCCTGTCTTAAGATTGACGATAAACAGCGCCTCTTTGGGATTGCGGACAGGGACGAGATGGAGCCGATAGCCCTGTTGTGTTTGGGTCACCCCTTTCGCCAGCAATTTCCCGATATCCACAGCAAATTCGTCGGGCAAGTAGGGAGCAAACTTTTTGCCAGATGCGTCGGTAAAGGCATCATCTTTTTGCTTTAGCAAAACAGCAAACTTGTGCACGGTGAAGATATTCGCATGCTCGCCGACGCGTTGCGTTTTTTTCTCATGTGTGAGGGCAAGCAAGTAGGCATCCCAAAGCGTTTGGAGAAACCCATGAGCGTCAAAGGGGCGCTGAAACAAGCGTTGAACTTCCTTACGCACCGCCTCGGCGACAGCGGCGACGGAGATGTCATCTTGCAAAGTGGTGGCGTGAAAGCGCGTTCCAATGCGGGCGCGTCGACGCCGTTCGTCAATGTCCACTTTTATGACCTTGTTGACCCAATACTCAGGGAAGCGTCCTTCCACAGTGCAGCCATCGGCTTGAAGTGCCTCACGCAACAAAGCGCCGTAGTGGAGAATTTGCTCTTCCGCGTTTCGGCGGAGCATAGTTTCGAGTTGCTCAAGTTCTTGAACGGAAGGGCTATTGAGTTTGCGGAGTTGGTCAATAAGGTTGAGCAAGGGGAAGGGACGATTTTCAGCCTCGGGAAGACGCTTTTGAAACGCCTCCCAAATTTTGCGCTCCTTCCTCGCTTGCGCCTCCGTGTCTTTGCACCGCTTGATGGCTTTTTCAATGATGCTTTCCCACTCACCCATCGTTCCTCACCTCTGCCCTTCTAACTTGCCCCAATTGTGCCCATTTTGGGAGTATCTGTCAATGTTCTTAGAGTGCGTCCTAAAATTCGCTCACGCCAACGACTCAGCCAATGTGTGCAAGCGTGCAGGTGCACAAGAGTGCACAGAAGGAAAAATGTAGTTTTATCGGGCAGTTCGCTTAATCCATAAAGAAGGGAAGAAAGGGGCGTCCTCTACCTTTGCGAAGAGATTTGAGACCTTAGAAGCGTTGTGGCATGGACAGAAAAATCTTGAAAGATTGCACCCTGCACTTGAAACTCCGCACCGAACATCGCACTCCGCAATCAGCATCCCACACTCATCATTGCACCCAGCACTCAGAACTAAGCACTCAGCACTTGATCTTGATTGCCTTGACCGATGAGCAAGTTGCGACAATCCGCCAACTGGTCCGAGAATGGACGGGCATTCAACCTCAAAACTTGCTCATCAATTGCTCCCACACCCACTCCGCCCCAGCAATTGGGCGACTTGCACCGTCCAGCATGGGAATTGCCGACCCAGTTTACCTTGACTTGATGGTTCGGA
>Ga0080004_1193762_pt1 | contig 29124 bp, 39 predicted proteins | sample WasSprMetagenome_FD_69207 | JGI IMG/M metagenome (GOLD analysis project Ga0080004, IMG submission 69207) | Sulfidic aquatic microbial communities from Washburn Spring, Yellowstone National Park, USA - WS (SPADES assembly) (version 2) | ecosystem: Environmental > Aquatic > Thermal springs > Hot... | reverse complement strand
AACTAGCGAGAGGGTAGAGTGGATAGCGAGAGGAATAAACCCAAGAAGCCCCACTCCAGATAGAATGCCAGTAACAAGAGCGTCTAAGTAGTTGTTTAGCGAGCTACGTAGAGTCATTAACAGCGCAGCGAGAGGAGATACAACGAGGATCAACAGTGCAGACCCGAGATCTAGCTCTACTCCACTCAAAGCCTTGCCATGGATTAGCAGAAGTGAAATAACAAAAACGCTAGCAGACAGAGAATGTGACGCTAAAACCACCGGCACTAAGTTTATTGATAACCAACTTGTAGAGCGCTTTAACCTCGCGATGAACTCTCCTATTACCCTCCTGCTCTCTCCTCTTTGCGGGTAGATCTTAAAGTAGAAGCTGAAGAAAAAGGCTGTGCAGGCGACCCCAACAACCTCTAGGATCAACAGAGAGATCGCGTGTTGACCACTCAAGCTCGCTACGAAGCCAAACACGAATAAGAAGGAGAGGAACCTATTAAGTAGAGAGGCCCCTAGATCAGCTGTAAGAGCGTAAAACACAGCCACGTGGAATATTGCAAGAAGGATATAGCTTATGGTAGATATGAAAACTCCAGCAATACCTCGTTGAAGTTCTTGAAGTCTCGTTGTTAGAGGCAACTTAACCGGCTCGCTATAGGCGTTAATAGTATATAGAATAACCACTACGTTTATTAACAAAGCTATTATTGAACGTGGTGGCCCTCGAATAGCGCTACGCTTAAAATCTTTCAAGCTCAATCTAGTACCCAATACTTAATAGGCTCTTCCCTTATTTTAACTATGGTCTGTTTACTCTATGAATCTCTCTATGATAGCTCAGTGTCTTAAAGAGCTCGGTTATGAGAAATTAACGGAGTTGCAAAAGAGTAGCCTATTGGAGATCGTTAAAGGGAGGAAGTCGCTCATTATCGTGGCACCAACAGGTAGCGGCAAAACTGAGGCTGCAGTTATTCCGATAATGCTGAAAATAGCTTATAGCAAAATACCCCCTATTGCTGCCCTGTACATTACGCCTCTAAGGGCTTTAAATAGAGATATTGAGCGAAGGTTAGATAGGCTATCTCGGTGTTTTGAACTCGATGTTGGAGTACGTCATGGAGATACGCCGGCGTCTGTCAGGAAGAATATAGCTCAAAAACCGCCACACATACTCATTACTACTCCAGAGACGTTAAATTTCATCTTAGTAAATGATGTACTAAGAAAACACCTCGTAAACTTACAATACGTAGTTATAGATGAGCTTAGAGATCTCATTGAGAGCAAGAGGGGACTACTACTATTAACCACGTTGTACATTCTAGAGAGAGTACTTGGCTTAGACCTCTCTATCATAGCTCTTTCTGCGACGCTACATGAGGAGGTGCTAGTTAAAAGACTGCTCAGCTTTGGTGGTAAAAAAGATATTGAAGTACTGAGAGACCCCTCTGTTAGGAAGTTCGACATACAAGTTCGAGTTCCTCATTGTAAAACCCCGTTATGTGAAGAAGTTGTCAAAGAGATAGGTGATGAGAGGCTTTCAGCCAGAATCGCAGAGATCTTCGAGAGGGTCTCCAACGAGCAGTATGTCCTTCTCTTTACGAACACGAGAACTCTAGCTGAGAGTCTAGGAGCTCTCATTAGGAGTCTATCTGAAAAGCTAAACCTAAAACTACCTATAGACGTTCACCACGGCAGCTTATCAAGGCAACACAGAGAAAGGGTTGAGAGAGAATTTCGTGAGAGGAGGTTAAACCTACTTGTTTCTACCTCTAGCCTTGAACTCGGCATAGATATCGGACACGTTGAATACGTGATTCAATACATGTCTCCAAGACAGGTTATCAGGCTAGTACAAAGAATTGGTAGAAGTAGACATAGACTTGGAGAGGTTAGTAGAGGCGAGATCATATCAATAGAAAACCCGCTTCACCTCTTAGAGTCCGCTGTCATCGCATGGAGAGCAATCAATGGTGACATAGAGAGAGAGGTGCTGGTGGATAAGCCACTCGACGTCTTAGCTTACGCTCTCAGCTTATACATATACTTGAACCCCCAAGGTGTTTCAAAAAGCGATCTCTACGCGTTCATCAAAGAACACCCACTATTTAGCGGGCTTGAGGAGAGAGAATTCAATGAAGTTGTAAACTACCTCATCTACACTAGGATCGTTAGAGAGGAAGGTGGATTACTATATCCAACTAGAAAGACCCTACTCTACATATATAAAACCAGCATGATCCCATCAACGGTGGAAGTCCAAGTAGTTGAAGTTGCATCAGGTAAGCGTGTTGGAACGCTCGACGAGGAGTATGTAGTAGTAAACATTAATCCGGGCGATGTCTTGATTCTCGCTGGAAGACCTTGGAAGGTAGTTAGTTACGATGATGAAAACAAAAAATTATACGTAGAGCTAGCTAGAGACTCCGAGGAGCAGGTCATCATACCCCACTGGGAAGGCGAAAACATACCCGTCGAGTATGAAACAGCTCAAATCGTTGGGGAGATCGTCCAATACGTTAAGGTGCATAACACATTGCCAGAATATATAAAGTCTCTTATTCAGAGCGAAAAGCTCATAAACCTGGATGTTCTCAAAGAACTCGGCGACAAGAACACTATTACTATCGATCACATTAAAGAGTTTAACTTAGTGTTAATAAACGTTTATGGAGGATCAAAGGTTAACGCCTTACTAAGAGATCTGTTAAGGTACGTTTTAAAGACGCGTTTCCCATATTTAAAAGTAACTGCTCAATCAACGCCATACTGCATAGTCCTCCAAATACAGGGATCTCTACTAGGGGCTGGAAAAAGCCCTATTGAAGTGATTAGAGAGGTGTTTGAAGAGATCCATAGATATGCAGATCGAGAGGTGATCAAAGCTGTTGCAAGAGATAGCAATCAACTGCTATGGAGGATATATCAGGTTGCTCAGCGCTTTGGTGCTATATCCCCTGAGACTACGCGTGTAAATAGACACTTGTTAGAGGCATTTGTAGACACTATAATCGGCGTTGAAGCTCTCAAAGAAGTTCTTATTAGAGATTACGATATCGACTCTTTCACCGACCTTGCCCAGAGAGTGGCGAGAGGAGAAGTTAAGATCATGTTTAGGGTGTACGATAAACTACGAGATCATCACATCGCCCTACTGGGTTATATAGAACTCCCTGTTCTAAAGAGTCTCCCACCATTAGATAGAACAGCTTTTATAGAGAGACTATTGAATAGACGTGTAGCGTTACTGTGTATAAGGTGTGGGTATTACCGCGAGGACAAAGTGCAAGAACTATTAAAGCTCGAGAAATATGCCTGCCCTAAATGTGGATTTGCAACTCTCGCTGTGGTTAAAGGAGATGCACAAAAAGAGATCGAGCTCGTAAAGAAGCTTAGAAGAGGTGATAAATTAAACCAAGAGGAGCGAAGAATACACGAAGAGCTGGTAAATAGAGCACTAATACTTTACAATTATGGTGACAAAGCCCTTCTAGCTCTATCAATACCGGGAGTCAATTCTCGCGAAGCTGCAAGTATTATCAAAAACTATTTGAGTGGGACAGATCTCTTTCAACTACTCTACGAGTATGAAAAAAGGTTTCTAAAGATCAAGAAGTATATAAGAGAGGGGGAACAGGCGAAGACGAAGTAGTTGTAGATAGCTTACCTCTTACAATTAGGTTAGCTCCGGTCTAGGACGTGTTTTACGCTTAAAGGCCTTGTAATCGTTGGTGATTAGAGAGACGACTATCTTCTCTACTAGTTGGTCACTTATAGGGCATACTTCGATATAGAGCTTTGCTTGTTTTTCATCTAGGTGTTCTTGTAATCGCGGCCCTTCCTTTGTAAGCTTAACTGCCCCTCTACGTGTCCACAAAACGCAACTTCCACAGTATACACAAGCTCTAAGCCTATAGATCGTTTTTAATATTTGCACGAGATCCTCGAATACGCGTTGATCATTTATGTATCTGGCTATAACTACGTCTCCACGAATCTCTACAACACCCGTCTTCTTCAGCACTAGTGGGTTTTCACTCAAAACACTATAGCCTAACGCTACCATGTTGTTTATAAAGACTTCAACTAGACGGTCTATGAGGACGCTCTCGTTAAACTTCACTACCAGCTCGTTCTCTGTTTTGAGCACTTCTACGGGGACTAATCGAGCTTTACTAGATTTTAGCCTAGATTGATATTCACCTCTCCAGTCGATCTTGTAGTCTTGAAGGTGTTGAGCGATTCTCCTCTTTGCTGTTGCAGGTGTTAGCCACCTCCACAAGCCATACTTCACCCACTCTGGAGGCTGGTTCAATCTCTCTCTCCACCTCTCGAGGACTTGGATCCACCTGCCCCAAAGATCTGGGTATATCCTACTGACCTCTCTGAACTCTGCTAGTGTGCATGATGGGCAAAGGTAACAGCCTAGTCTATCGAAGCCTTCCTCGTATAGCTTGTTGTATGGTAACTTATACTTGAATATATATAGCCAGGTTGCTAGCTGGCTCCAATACTGAATAGGCGTGGTACTAATCATGTGTGGAATCCACTTATTCCTCCATATGAGTGGGCTTTTAGCTCTATCTAGAGACTCGTACGCTCTCTGCCCTACCACGTTTAGTGCGCCATCAGGCCACAGAGCCCTTGTCAATTTCGCTATTGGAACTAATTTAGCCACTTTACAACACCACCTATAGTCTTTCCCTGGAGGTCCGAACACTTCGACAGCTCTCCAAAAGATATCGCCTGCCGAGGCTATGTGTAGTTTATAGTCGTAGCGTTTTGCCACTTCATCGACGTTCTTAAGAGTCTCAGGCATTTCGAGGCCGGTGTCGTTGAATATTATCTCAAGGGATCCTAGAGCTCTACTAGTTAAGTCTAATGCAACTAAGCTATCTTTTCCACCAGAGTACGAGACTACAGCCTTGAAACTAGGATACCTGTTTTTAAGCCTCTTTAGATACTTAATCGATTTCTCTTCGAGAGCTTCAAGCCCATCCATATTGTGCTTCAAGACGTCATCCAGCGATGCTGGCTTACCACTAGTTTCTACGGGGTGCGATCGATCGTGGAACACTTTAGAAACAATAAGTTTCCCTGACTCAACTGAAGCTATCCCTCTAATATTGTTCTTCTCATCTATGACGACTAGTTGTCTCATAGATGTGCTAGGCGTGTCTCCAAGATCTCTCCCAGTATATATGGGTTGCTTAACCTTAACAAAGTCTACGAGACCCTCATTAAGCCCTAAATACGCGCCTTGAAAGGTGAGTCTAAACCTCCAAGCTTCACTATATGGATCATAGTATAGTTGCCCAATAACGTTCCCCGAACTGACTACCTCATACATTACATCCCAGTGAGGAACTTTATTTAGAAGTATGAAGCGTCCCTCAATAAATCTACGATATATCTTGTCGCTTCCGAACTCGTAGATTATGGCCTCTCTTAACTTGACTAGGTCTCCCCTAAAAGCAGGTCTAGCATCCCCGGGCTCACTTAGCCTGAGTAGATATAAGAGGTCGATCTCTTCTCGTCTCGGCTTGATCACCGGAATGTCTCTCCATGGATCCCAATATAGCTTAACAGTCCACGGCCACATGCGCTTCAAGCTATTTCACCTTCGTAGAGTAGAATAGTTTCAGTAAACACTCCTCCTCAAGGGGGCTTCCTGTCTAGCGGGTGAAAGCCTTGGATTTAATTGAGTTTGTTAAGGGTCTAATAGCCTTTATGGTCATGATAGCTTGGTTTGTGTTTCTACTAGCCTGGGTGGTAGGCTGGCTTATCAAGGGGCTACCAATACCGTTTCTAAGAGTTAAAAAGCTCGGTGGAAAGTTCATTGAAGACGCTGTCTGGGCTGCCTTCTGGTTAGCGATGGGTACCACAATCTTCGCAATAATAGCCTACATTACATCCTCGCTTAGCTTACCTATGCCACAGCCTCCGCAAATGCCATAGCGAATTCCAGGTGTTAGCATGTGGACCTACTCGAACTAGCTTTCTACCTTTCGATCCTATCGTACGTAATAGGGTTACTGTTAAAAGCTCTACCACTGCCATTCATATCGATTAAGAAACTTGGTAGAATGTTGGTTTTAGATGGCTTGTTCTCAGCTGTACTTGTCTTCTCCTATAAAATGCTGATCGACCTCGTAGACTACATCGGGTCTATTCTAGGTGTTAACTGGTCAATGTACCTTGCGTGGCTCTCAGAGAGGATTACAATACTCATGTTGATGCTCATATACGTGAAAGGGTTGAGTATAATGTTTTCAAAATTTGGACTCGGCTCACTCGTAAACGGGTTTTTAAGTCACATATCGAACTTGGTATCGACCTCTTTGACCACAATGATCGTCACAACGTACATATCAACGATACTGTACCTGGGTTCTAGAGCTCTCATACCACTAGGAATCGCCTTACATGCTGTACCATTTAGGTTAACGCGTAATATTGGAGCCACCATTATAGCATTCGTCATGGTGTTCTCTATCGGGCTACCTCTAATGCCCATATTCATTGATAGATTAGTTGGCGGCGTGGGCTTAATGGCGTTGGCTTATCGCGACATCTGCTCAACAAACATCACCCTGAAAGACGCGTCAGGAAGACTCTTTGGTAACGCCGTCATCGAGGGCTACTATGAAGGGGAGCTCTTGTACAGATACGTAGTTAAACCCAATGGAGTTCTAACTATCGATACACTCAATGGATTTCCATGTAAATCGCACACCCTATACATATTGCTCGTTGATCTTGTCTACGCCACAGACGTGCCCGGCGGGGATGGCAGTTCGCGGGACATCGCGCTCATCATTCCAAACGTATACTCGATCGCACCAAACCGTTTTATACACATCTCTGGTCAATACGAAGTTGTCAACATCGAGAGGTCTAGCAATTGGCTGAATCTTACAATAAATGCGTATGGAACCGTGAACATCACTCTTTACCATGAAACAAAAGATCAAAGCTTTGTCTACATAAATGGGCGGCTCGCAGAGCCTCAAAACAGTAGGTACGTAGAGTGGTATGGATTGAATATCACTGCCTCCTCATACACACTTAATCAAGGTCTTCACGTAGTAAACATATATTTAGATTGGAAAGGAGTCACCGAGCTATATCCAGACATACAACCTTACATTATGAAGTACTTTGGCATTGATTTATATAATATTGAAAACTTTATATACATAACCTCCCTCTTGTTCCTACAGCTAACCATACTCCCAGTAATCTATACATTAATGTTGGTTGTCATATCATTTAATCTAGCTAGACTCCTTGGTGGCGTCTTTTCAGGTTTCACAAAACTCCTAGCGGTGTAGAAGCATGTTTAGTAAAGCCTCTAAGTTGATCATTCTACTAGTTTTAACTCATGGGCTACTAATGCTAGCTCTAGGCAAGCCGATCTCTGCCACTTTGTCTTTCCTAATAGCCATGCTGGTGTTGCTCGTGGAGCTTAAGGTGAGAAAGTATGCTTAGTTTAAACAGAGTGCTAAAGCGCTTAGTGGAGTTGCTTAGAGAGCTTCTAGTTGATGAGATTCACAGGATAGGAATAGAGCCACCAGACATCGTGTTATATGGGAAGAACAGAGTAGTTATTACGCGAGTTTTACTATGTAGAGGAGTAGATTACAGCGTATCAGAGCTCACAGAGGGTGAAGTTAAAGGCCTTCTTGAATCCTACAGTGCACTTCTCAAAGCTCTCCCTGACTATGTTAAGATACACCTAGTGAAAGAGTCTATAGAGCCAGTACAATTCTTGAAAAAGATTAGTAATGAAATTTTAAACACGCAGGTAGACCTTGAGAACGCTGTTGACGAACCAAAGAAAATAAAACTCAACACAAAGCTTGAGAAGTTGAGAAAGTTATACAACATGCTACTGGAGGGTAAGCCGTTCTCCAAGATCACGCTTATCTTGACTTTTAGAGTTGAAGCTTCCAGTAAAGAGTTGGCTAAAAGCCTCGCTGACTACTACGAGTCTCTGGTATCTAGCACCTTCAAGAAGACGTATGGACTGGAGCTTGAAAGAGCCTCCTATAGTGAGATCCTGGACTACCTTTTAGGGACTATTGGTGGGGTGGAGAGGCACAGGTTGAAAGGCGTTGTAATGGAGCTAGAACGAATTTCACCTATTCAACCTATAAAGTTAGACAGTGTACCTAAACTCGAGAAAAGCGTTATAGTGGGTGTAGAAATCAATACAGGACACCCTGTCGAGATCGCCGTCGAAGAGCTATACAAACACTTCTTAGTTATTGGCCCAACGGGAAAGGGTAAGACAACGCTACTTGCATCTATCATAGAGCAACTAGTCTCCGATGACCTACAAAGAGTGATCGCTTTTGACTTTAAAGGAGATCTCGTTAAATACCTGCCTCGAAACCTATTAACCACTATAACTCCATCATCAACACCACTATCGTTTTATGATAAACCCAGGGAGATAGACAGCGCAGATTGGAAGATCATATTTGCAGAAGCTCTGTCACATGCAGGTGGATTTCCCAGCGAGGTGGCCATACGCGCCTTAAACGCTATTGATAATAAAAACGCCGCGATATCAATCGACAATCCGGGTATTCATGTGCTAGCCCCTTTCAGCGAGTTATTCACGAGGGAGGCCAAGTCCGCCGAGTTCGTAGACTTGATTAGAGAGGGGAACGTATTAGTGAATGTCGAAGGTCTTGGCGCTGCTTTTCAAAATGCCTACGTGTCTATCTGTATTGGGATCATTAGACAACTACTACTCAAAGGGTCGATCAAGCCAGGTATAGTAATCGTTATTGATGACGCTTGGAGAATTCTTGAGCTTAAAACCTTGAGAGAGCTAGTGCGTGAAGGTAGAAGTCGTAAGGTGGGAATGATACTATCGACACAGAGTCCTAGTGATCCCCCTCGAGATCTCGTCGAAAACGCGCATAGTGCTGTACTCTTTGGGTCTCGAAACCGGGATTACATCGCGAGATCAATAAGCATATTCAACATACCGGAGGAGGTCGCCGCTGTGATGCCAAGACTAAGCGTTGGTGAGGGCGTGTACGTGAATGTTGTGAACAGGGATGTAAAGATCATTAAAACGTTTCACCTGAAGATCAACTAGAAGCTGTGTCAAATTTAAAATAAAAGGAGCTTTAAGCTCTTCATTATTTCATAGAGGTGATTTAATGGGGGGAAGGCAGAGGACCACAATATTTATGGTTAAAGAGACTGTGAAGAAAGAAAGAGAGGAGTCTCAAAAGGCACAAGCTAGAGAAGCTAAGAAAGCTGCAAAGTCAAAGTAGATTGTAGAGTGCATTTGATGATCGACCATGATACATATATAGTTGTAGCTCTACCCACTAGTATTTTAAGCGTTGAACACCACTTGTTTTTGAAGTCTACGAGGATACATCAAGTAGCACGTTGGTCTTCAATATTTGGTGTTAAAGAGGTAGTGTTCTATAGAGAGCCTTCTACGACCTTAGAAGAATACGAAGAGCACAAACTACTGATTTTAGACCACTGGGAATACTTCTTCACACCACCATATCTGAGGAGGAGATTAGTGAGTTTAAAGCCTACTCTGAGATATGTTGGAATGCTCCCTCCAATAAGGCTTAAAACCTTCGACGTCCCCAAGGAGCCAGGTCCCGGAGAGATCAGGCTAGGCTACATATATAGAGATGGAGGAAGACTGTCAGCGCTAATTGGAGATAGAGAGGTATACCACGTGGTAGGAGACTGTAAAAAGACCGGGTTAGTGACCATTAGAGTGAAAGATACTAGAAAAAAGCTTGTTGAATGTGTAGAGTCTGAGCTCTATGCGGGTCCACGTTTAGTGTTTATTGATAGGTTTAAGAGCCTCTTAGAGAGCTATAGAGCATCTTCAGACATAGTTATCGCCACAGATAAAACTGGTGAAATTGTGAAGAAGGAGGAGGTAGAGAAACTAGTTGGAAAGAAAGTAGCCATTCTCTTTGGAGGGCCTAAGTACGATTTATTTGAAATATCGTCACGGGAGGGCATAGATCTCTCTCAATACGTAGATTATGTCTGGAATACAATACCCAAACAAAGGGTTGTTAGTGTTAGAACTGAAGAGGCGCTTGTAATAACACTTGGAGTAATAAACGCTTTTTTAAAGGGAGTATGATACATTCCTGTTAACTGAGTAAGTATTTAAGCCCATATTAATACTCTATGAGAGAGCTAGGTGTTGCTTATAGGTTTAATAGGTGAATAGAGTTGGGTCATAGGAAAACAGAAGCGCCACGCCATGGAAGTCTCGGAGTGAGACCTAGAAAGAGAGCTGAGGATCTAACGCCTAGGATTAGGTCTTGGCCTTCTAAGAGCTGGTTTGATTTATTAGTCGAGAAGTATGGTGCAGAAGTTCTAAGTAAAGGTATTACTCAGAGACCTGTGTTACTTGCATACCCAGTCTACAAGGCGGGGATGACGCATGCCATTATAGTCGAAGACCGTCCTAACACGCCTTATACAGGTAAAGAAGTGTTTATTCCAGTAACAGTGCTGGACGCGCCACCAATCGTTGTAATCGGGGTTAGATCTTACACTAGAACGCATGAGGGTGCATTAAAAACCGTTGGAGAGGTCTGGGCGAGCCCTGTTGATGCTGTTTTGAAGGCGTGTGAACTATACACCCAGAATCCTCTTTGGACTCTTGACCCGAAAGAGGTTGTGAGGAAGTACTTAGCTGGCCTGAGAAAGGTAAACCATGGACTAGTTAAGCCAGACCCGAGTAGCACATACGGGTTCAAGTTCGTCCCCGAGTATAGTGAAGAAGACTACAAGAGAGTTCTAAGTGGAGACATTGTCGAGATTAGAGCGATAGTGACAACTATTCCCGTATTATCTGGGATAGGTAAGAAAAAGCCCGAGATATTAGAGATCAAGATTCACGGTAAATCTATAGATGGAGTGGTCGACTACGCTAGTAAAATACTGGGCTCTTATTTAACGCCAACAGACGTCTTTATAGAGGGTCAATTCGTAGATGTCATCGGCGTTACTAAAGGGCATGGATTTCAAGGTGTAATAAAGAGATTTGGAGTTAAAGAACTTCCAAGGTGGCATAAGCATAGAAAAGGTAGTAGAAAAGTAGCAGCTAGAAGTCCTGCATTCACGTATTCCATGAGCGAGGTTCCACAGGCTGGTCAAATGGGCTTTCACAGGAGAACAGAGTATAACAAGAGAATTATAAAGATGGGGACTAATGGTCTTGAAGTTACAGTCAAGGGAGGTTATCTACATTATGGCATAGTCTACGGTCCGTACATACTAGTTAAAGGCTCGACTATTGGTCCCTCTAAGAGGCTTCTTGTGCTTAGACCCCCCATTAGACCTAGCTTAAAGTGGCTTCCACTCAGCCCTCCCAAGATCGCTTATCTGAGCCTTGAGAGCAAGCAGGGTGCGTAGTTTATGACTAAGTTGCTGATTGGATTAAAAGACCCACACTTACAAGTAGAGAAGCTGGTTGCACCACTATTTGACGCCGCTGGTAATAGAATTGGCGAGGTCGACCTACCAGAGATCTTCTACTATCCGGTGAGAAAAGACATTATTAACAGAGCGTTTCTATCAGCCTTCACCGCTATGTTGCAACCAAAAGGTAGAGATCCTCTTGCAGGTAAAAGGACTACTGCTAAGTATTGGGGTGTGGGTTATGGACTTGCCAGAGTGCCTAGACTTCCAGATGGAACCGCTAGGTTTGTAGTATCTACTCGTAAGGGACACTTAGCTTTCCCACCAAGACCAGACCGTAGAATTCACGAAGAGGTTAACAAGTACGAGAGGATCATAGCCATAGTCTCCGCTCTAGCCGCCACTGCTAGGCCTCATCTAGTCGCTGAGAGAGGCCATGTATTTAATGTAGATAAGACTCCAATAGTCATAGTGGATGAAGCTGAAAACGCCTATAGTAGAACTAAAGAGGTCAAAGAGTTCCTAGAGAAGATCGGCGTGTGGAGCGACATAGAGAGGAGTTATGAGAGGATAAGAATAAGAGCTGGTAAGGGCAAAATGCGTGGACGTAGGTACGTAGAGCCGAGAAGCGTCTTGTTCGTTTTATCAAGCTATAGTGTTCCGCTCGTAAAGGCTGTGAGAAACCTGCCTGGCGTTGATATAGCCACACCTAGCAATTTAAGTATTTTACACCTTGCACCTGGTGGGGTGCCTGGTAGGCTAATGGTGATCACAAGATCCGCCCTAGACAAACTTGCAGAGAAGTATAAGGTGCTCTACATATGAGCGAGGCGGAGAGGTATTATAAAATACTGATCCGGCCTGTTCAGAGTGAAAAAGCATTATCGTTGATTGACAAGCAGAATACACTAACCTTCATAGTAGATATAAATGCCACTAAACACGATATTAAGAGAGCTGTTGAATACATATTTAATGTTAAAGTAGAAAGAGTAAGAACTCTGATCACACCTAAAGGCGAGAAAAAAGCATATGTAAAGTTAGCTCCAGAGTATAAAGCCTCTGATATAGCTACGAAGTTAGGCTTAATGTAGGTGGTAGTGTATGGGTAAGAGAATTATTGTACAGAGAAGGGGGAGAGGCTCACCAACATGGAGAACCCCAGACCATCTACATATAGCTCCAGCGAGATACCCGCCACTAGACCCTGACAAGACGTATAAGGGTATTGTTAGAAACCTTATACATGACCCGGGACGCTGGGTTCCACTCGCAGAAATAGAGCTAGAGACTGGGCAGGTGTTTTACATACCCGCAGTTGAGGGGCTATATGTTGGGCAAGTAATTAGCATCGGCCCTAATGCAGAGATAGCTAATGGGAATATACTACCCGTCGGGCTCATACCAGAGGGCACTCAAGTATCAAACGTTGAAAAGATACCAGGAGATGGTGGAAGATACGCTAGGGCTAGTGGCACCTATGCTATCGTTCTCGGCAGATCAGGGGACAAAGTCAAAATCCAGCTCCCCAGCGGGAAGGTCGTTGAAGTCTTAGCTAAAGCGAGAGCGACTATAGGCGTAATCGCTGGTGGAGGTAGACTTGAAAAACCGCTATTAAAAGCTGGAGCAGCGTTCTATAAGTGGAAGGCAAAGAGCTACTGGTGGCCACGAGTACGTGGCGTCGCTATGAACCCTGTTGCACACCCACATGGTGGTGGAAGACATGTCGGCAGACCGACAACCGTTGCTCGCACAACACCTCCTGGACGTAAGGTTGGACACATCGCAGCTAGAAAGACTGGTAGAGCTAAGGGTAGCAGGTCTAGTAAGAAACAAGGTGCTTGATGCTCTATAAAAAGGCTAGTGTATTTTAAATAAGTGATGATGTGCTTATTGCAGGGGCTGATCATCGTGTCTGGATCGAGCGGGTTGCCACCACATCTCCGAGATATGCCGCCCGAGTGGAGGAAGTTTAGATATAGAAATAAGACTCTCGAAGAGCTTTTGAACATGTCTCTCGATGAGTTTGTTCAGCTCCTCCCAGCTAGGCAGAGACGTAGTTTAATGCGTGGTTTTACAAAGGCTCAGATTAAGCTTCTAGCGAAGATTAGAAAGATCCTAAGAGACCCGGAGCTCGCGAAGAAAACTGTTATAAAGACTCATGTTAGAGATATGGTAATCCTGCCAGAGATGGTTGGGCTTACTTTCGCTGTATACAATGGTAAGGAGTATATACAGTTCAAAGTGACCCCAGAGATGATCGGGCATAGACTTGGCGAATTCAGCCCCACTACGAAGAAGGTTACACATGGTGAGCCAGGTCTAAAGGCTACGAAGAGTAGCAGATTTATAGCAGTCAAGTAGGTGCTTTCTATGCCAACATGGCACTACTCTGTGAAACTAGAAGACGAGTCTAAGATCGCTAAAGCGGTTAGATTTGACATACCGGTCTCTATAAAGTACATGAGAGAGCTAGTCAACGTGTTGAGAGGCTTGAAACTTGAAGAGGCGATAAAGTTCTTAGAAGACGTTATAAAGCTTAAACAACCTGTGCCATTTAGACGTTATCACGGTAAAGTTAGCCATAAGAGAGGGCTTGCTGATAGGTTTAAATGGCCTGCTGGAAGATACCCAGTCAAGGCGGCGAAATACACTCTTGAAGTACTTAAGAATGTTAAAGCTAACGCTGAGAATAAGGGTCTAGATCCATCTAAACTAGTCATACTACACATCGCTGCTCACAAAGGCATTACACTTAAGCGATACATGCCACGCGCATTTGGAAGAGCTACTCCTAAGTTTAGGCGAATGACAAACCTTGAAGTGATAGTTAAAGAGGTTAGTTAAGATGGTTGGCATAGGCCCGCGTATTAAAGATTACTTCTTAACGTTCGGCCTTAGAAAAGTTATGGTTGATGAATTTTTAGCAAACTATTTTAAAGACGCTGGATACGCTGACTTAGAGATCTACAAGACCCCGCTAGGTCATAGAGTAGTGATCTACGCTGAGTACCCTGGCAGATTAATTGGTCGTGGAGGAGCGGTACTCAAGAAGATAGCCACGATACTTCAAACTAGGTTCCAATTAGAAAACGTTAGTATAACCGTATCGCCTGTGACAGACCCTGATTTAAATGCTCGTGTAGTAGCGAATAGGATCGCAAGAGCTCTTGAAAAGGGAATACCATTTAGGAGAGTGATGATGTATATGGTGAGGAGGGTTATGGAGGCTGGCGCTGTCGGCGTAGAGATCACTATAAGTGGTAAGCTAAGGGGCGAGAGAGCCACTTATGAAAAGCTTCGAGCAGGCAAGATCTATAAGGCTGGCGACCCTGTCGACTACATTGTTGATAGAGCTGTAGCTAAAGCCCTCTTAAAGCCCGGCGTGTATGGTATAGAGGTGTTGATCGTGAAACCCGGTATAAGGCTACCAGACCAGGTGGAGATCAAGGAGCTTTCACCGGCAGAGCTTGAAAAAATAAAACATGAACTTGGTGTGTCATCGTGAAGCCAAGCGAAATTAGACAAATGAGCATGGAGGAGAGATTAAAGAAACTCGAAGAATTAAGACTAGAGCTATTGAAACTTAAAATGCAGGCTAAAATGGGCCTACTTAAAGATGCCGCGCGGATTAGAAATATTAAAAGAGATATTGCAAGGATACTCACTATCATTAATGAAGAGAGAAGGAGATCTGCACATTGAAGCCCAGGATCAAGCCTAGTAACATACTATTTCACGAGATCATAGGTTTAAAGGTTAAGATACTGCAGTATACAGACTCCCAGCTAGTTGGTGTTGAAGGCTTGGTAGTTGATGAAACCTTAAAAACTATAGTAATAGAGAGAGGCGATGGTAGAAGGATTAGGGTTTTTAAGGCTAACGGCGTATTTGAATTCACGCTTCCAAGTGGAGAGCTTGTAGTTATAAAGGGCGATGACTTAATTGGAAGACCCTGGGATAGACTTAAAAAGTTGCTTACAGCCAAGTGGTGATCACGCATGAGTGCGAAGGAGGTAGTGAGGAATATTGGAATCCCAGGAGTTAACCCCCCGGAAAGGGTGTGTAACGACCCGAAGTGCCCATGGCATGGCCACTTAAAAGTGCGAGGTGTAATTCTTACGGGGGTTGTCGTTAAGAAAAGAATGCAGAGAGCCGTTGTAGTTAGACACGAGTATTACCACTATGTACCAAAGTATATGAGGTATGAGAAGCGCAGAAGGAATATTCACGCTAGGCTACCTCCATGCATAGATGTCAATGTTGGAGACGAGGTCATCATAGCTGAGACTCGCCCACTGGCAAAAACCATCGCTTTTGTAGTGATAGGCGTTAAAAAACGTGCCCAGGGTGGTACTTGATGGGTGCAAAAAGAGCTGTAGCGGGAAAACCTGCATATTCGAGAAGACATATAAATACCGGATTACAAGTTATGTCCCGAGTTAAAGTCGCTGATAACAGTGGTGCTAAAGAAGTCTTAATAATTGGTGTTCCAGGATATAAGGGCAGATTGAGAAGAGTCCCGCCAGCTGGTGTAGGCGACCTAGTTGTTGTCAGTGTGAAGAAAGGCACCCCTGAAATGAGAAAAAAGATCTTTAAGGCTATTATAATAAGGCAGAAGAGACCTTATAGAAGGCCAGATGGTACATGGGTAGCCTTTGAAGACAACGCAGTTGTAATTCTAACCCCTGAGGGGACACCCAAAGGAACCGAGATTAGAGGTCCTGTGGCGAGAGAGGCTGCAGAGCGCTGGCCTCAAATAGCAAATCTAGCTTCGATCATTGTGTAGGGCTGCCTATGCCGGTCACAACTTCATCAAAACCATCTGTTCAGAGAAAAGCTCTATATAATATGCCACTTCATTTAAGACATAAACTATTTAACGCTAAGTTGTCAAAAGAACTAGCCGAAAAGTACGGAGTCAAGAGACTTCCAGTTAGAGTTGGAGACGTTGTCAGGATCATGAGGGGGGACTTCGCGGGCCACGAGGGTAAAGTTGTTAATGTCGATCTAAAGAGAGTGAGAATATTTGTAGAAGGTGCTCAGATAAAGAGGTCTGATGGGACTCCCGTCTACTATCCCATACACCCAAGTAAGGTTATGATTGTTAAGCTGGACCTCTCAGACAAGTATAGATTGAAAATCATTGAACGGAGAAAAGGCTCTTCTACGGAGGTGGCTAAAAGTACTGGTGAGTAGTCATGGCTAGGATGGGTGGAAGGCGACACTTAAAGGCGCTTGTAGCACCGGCTTTTTGGCCTATTTTGAGGAAAGAACATAAGTGGGTTGTAAAACCATCTCCAGGGCCTCACCCTATCGATAGATGTATACCACTCTTAATCCTCGTACGTGATATACTAAAATACGCCAAGACAGGTGCAGAAGCTAGAAAGATCATTGCTGAGGGGCATTTCAAGATCGATGGGAGAGTTAGGAGAAACTACAAGTACCCAGTGGGTCCAATGGACGTTATCGAGTTACCTAAAACCGGTGAGTACTATAGAGTGATCCCCGTCCCAACAAAGGTTCTAGATCTACTCAAAATTACACCTGAAGAAGCGAGGATCAAGCCTTGTAGGATAGAGAACAAGACAACCGTTAGAGGAGGGCACATTCAGTTAAATCTTCATGATGGTAGGAATGTTCTGGTGAAAGTATCAGACCCTCGAAACCCTGTTGAAGACGTCTACGAGACTCTTGGCACGGTCGTGATTTCGCTAGAAGACAACAGAATCATAGACTATATTCCACCCGAGAAGGGCGTGATAGCTATAGTTATTGGTGGCAAGAATGTTGGCAGAGTGGGTAGGATTGTAGACATCATTCCAGGGGCGTTGAAGAGGAGAAAGTATATTGTAACTCTACAAGATAAGTCTGGTAATCTATTTCAAACGAGCTTTGAATACGTGTTCCCCATAGGCAAGGATAAACCAGTAATAACTCTGCCTGAAGGTGCGTGGTAAAATGTCAGTCTTAACTCCTGAAATCGAGTCAACAATTTTGAGTAAGTGGTCAGAGAACCCGATGCTCGTTCCAAGAATAGCCAAGGTCACAGTTAATGTGTGTATAGGCTCGGACTTTGAAAGACTTAAGAGAGTGGCTGAGACCCTCGAGGAGATCACCGGGCAGAAGCCATCATTTAGAAGAGCGAAGAAAACCATTAAGGAGTTTGGAATTAAGAAAGGAGAGCCTATCGCTGTGACTGTCACTTTAAGAAAACAAAAAGCTATAAACTTCCTTAAACGCGCACTCGACGCTATCGGTTATAGACTAAAAGCTTCTAGTTTTGATGAATTTGGGAACGTGTGCTTTGGGATCAAGGAGCATATTCAAATACCAGGTGTAAAGTACAACCCAGAGGTCGGAATATTTGGCATGGACGTGTGCATTACTATTGAGAGGCCTGGGTATAGGGTGTTAAGGAGGCGTAGATGCAGATCTCGAATACCACGTAGACATAGAGTGACGAAATTAGAGGCTATGGTATTGCTTAAAAGGCTCTTTGGCGTTGAAATAGTTGAATCGTAGGTGTGTGCTTATGGGTAAGTATAAACCACCAAAGGTTATAAAGCATGGTAGAGGGGTGCAGGAGTGCAGAAGGTGCGGTTCTAGAGACGCTGTGATTCAAGCTTATGGACTATACTTGTGTAGACAGTGCTTTAGAGAAATCGCGTACATGATGGGCTTTAAGAAATACAGCTAGCAATGGTGAGTCCTCATGGTAGCTATCGACCCCCTCGCAAACACGCTTTCAGCGATATATAACGCCGAGATGAGGGCGAAGAAGGAAGTTATCACATGGCCTGCTTCTAAGTTGATACTCAACGTCTTAAAGGTCCTTCAGCGAGAGGGCTATATAGGCGAGTTCGAGTATATCGATGATGGCAGATGGGGCAAGATCAGGATACAGCTACTTGGCAGAATCAACAAGATCGGGGTCATCAAGCCCAGATTCAGTGTTAAGTATAAAGACTTGATCAACCCACCACACTGGTTGAGAAAATACCTACCCGCCTACAACATTGGAATACTAGTGCTTTCAACACCTCAAGGTGTCTTTTCACATAAAGAAGCGATCGAGAGAAGAATAGGTGGAGTACTACTTGCTTACTGCTATTAGGCTGGTGAGAAAACATGCCAATACCATATATACGCGAGACTGTTCTGATCCCTGAAAATGTTGCTGTAGACATTGATGGCTTAAAAGTTCGAGTTAAAGGGCCTAAGGGAGAGATCACGAAAGATTTTAGTCACGCTAGAGGAGTAATCATAAGGCTAGAAGAAGGCAACGTAGTTGTAGAAGCGTATAGAGCTAATAGGAAACTCAAGGCTATTGTGGGTACCATAGCTTCACACATTAGGAACATGATCATTGGTGTAACAAAAGGCTTTAGATATAAGCTAAAGATCATATATTCTCACTTTCCAGTGACTGTCGTGGTTGACGAGAAGAACAAAATTGTCAGAATAAAGAACTTTCTCGGAGAAAAAGCCGATAGGATAGCGAAGATCTATGGAAATGCAAAGGTCAAAGTTGAAGGGTCTGAGATCATAGTTGAAGGGATTGATATTGAAGAGGTCGGTTTAACAGCAACGTCTATTGAACGAGCCACAAAGATCAAGGATCTTGACAGAAGGGTGTTTGTTGACGGCATTTACATCTATGAAAGAGGTGTTGCTGAATGAGCGCTGATACCGAGAAGGATCTTGAGTACTATTTAAGACTCCGTGAATTAATGAAGCGAAAAAGACCAGAGTTTCTACGACATCTATGGTGGAAGAAGCCAAAGTTCAAAAACGACCCAAAGTGGAGGAAGCCTAAGGGCATAGATAATAAGATGCGGTTACAACTTAAAGGGTATCCGCCGATAGTCAAGATCGGCTATCGCGGACCCGAAGTCGTTAGAGGGCTACACCCAGATGGATTAAAGCCCATCGTAGTTCACAACGTCAAGGAGCTAGAGAGCCTTGATCCAAGCAAGCATATTGTATACATTGGTGGGGATGTGGGCTTGAAAAAAGCAATAGAAATATATAGGGTTGCGACTTCAAAGGGCTTTAAAGTGGCTAACCCACCTAAAGCGTCTGTTGCTTAGCGGTGAGCTCTATGGTAGATGTCTCTCTTCAAAAGCGACTAGCTGCTGATATTCTAGGCGTCGGGGTTTCAAGAATAAGAGTTGATCCATCTAAGTTGAGCGAAGTCGCTCAAGCCATTACTAGGGAAGACGTAAAGAGGTTGATCGACGAGGGCGTAATATGGGTAGAACCCGAGCACGGGATCGCAGGTACCAGCTCTAAGATCAGGCACTTAAAGAGAGTCAAGGGACATAGACGAGGCCACGGTAAGAGAAAGGGGTCTAGTGGGGCAAGAAGAGGCGATAAAGATATGTGGGTGGCTAGAATAAGGAAGATCAGGCGGTTCCTTAGATATCTGAGAGATAAGAAGATCATTGATAGAAAGACCTATAGAAGGCTATACATGTTAGCTAAAGGTGGCTATTTCCCCACGTTTGCATCTCTCAAATTATACCTCAAAGAGCATGGAATAGTAAAAGACATTAAATAAAGGTGTTCGTATTGGCTAAAGGTCCTAGGTACAAAGTGCCAAAGAGGAGGAGAAGGGAGGGGAAAACAAACTACTATAAGAGATATGTAATGGTCCTTTCAGGTCATCCAAGATTCGTGGTGAGAAAGACAAATAAGTACATATGGGTCCAGGTGATCGTTGCTAAACCTATTGGTGACGTCACAATAGCAGCTGCTCATTCACGTGAACTTGTTACTAAATTCTCATGGAAGGGAGGTACATGCAATACTCCTGCTGCATATCTAACGGGCTTACTCGCTGCTCTAAGAGCTCTTCAAAAGGGAGTGAAGTATGCTGTTCCAGATATTGGGCTTCACAGGGCAGTTAGAGGTGCAATAGTGTTCGCCGCGATTAAAGCTGCAAATGATGTTGGGCTCAAAGTGCCTTTAGGTGACGAGGTCGTTCCAAGCGAAGATAGAATTATGGGTAAACACATAGCTGAATACGCTAAGCTACTCAAAGAGCGGGGGCTTTTTGAAGCTAGGTTTTCCAAGTACCTTGAGAGAGGTCTTGACCCTGAAAAACTCCCTGAGCATTTCAATGAGGTTAAAGAAGCTATTCTAAAAGCTTATGGGCTTGGCAGGTGAGACTATGTCGTTCACCCTCATGCCCGCGGTCGATAAGCAAGCCCTTGAAAAGTGGGTACCTAGAACTAAAACTGGTAAGCAAGTTCTCGAAGGGAAAATAACTAGCCTTAAAGAGATCTTCGAGAAAAACCTACCACTACTAGAGCCGGAGATCGTCGACTACCTACTACCTAATTTGAAATACGCTAGACTCGACGCAAAGATCGTCCAGAAAATGACAGATGCTGGTAGAAGGTCGAAGTTTCAAGTAGTAGTCGTCGTGGGAGACGAGGCGGGCTTTGTTGGTATTGGAATAGGGAAAGCTAAGCAGTATACAGAGGCGCTTGCAAAGGCTATTAGAGATGCAAAGCTAAACATAGGCCCGGTTAGGAGAGGGTGTGGTAGCTGGGAGTGCAGGTGTTCAGAACCCCACTCCATACCCTTCACTGTTAAAGGCAAGTCTGGTAGTGTTAGAGTGATCTTAAAGCCAGCACCACGTGGAACCGGGCTTGTCGTCGGCGATGTTGCCAAGGTCGTCTTAAAGCTCGCTGGGATTAGAGACGTCTGGTCAACAACGTTTGGACATACGAGAACAACATTAAATTACGCTAAGGCCGTTGTCGATGCACTGCATAATACATACAAATTCGTCACTCCAAAAGATTGGAGCAGGTGAGCATCTCCTTGTCTGTTTATGCTATAGTGAGACTGCGCGGAACCGTCAACGTGCCATACGATGTAGAGTATACTCTAAGACTCCTTAGACTATATAAACGATACCACTGTGTCCTCTACCCCGCAACCCTCCCGGGATTGAGAGGGATGCTCGATAAGGTAAAAGACTGGGTTACATGGGGCGAGATCGATAGAGACACTTTAATTGAGCTCTTGAGGGCGCGAGGGAGGGTTCCTGGGGGAAAGAGGTTAACAGACGAGTATGTTGACGAAAAACTCGGAGCATTTGGTATTAAGGGTGGGATACCCGCTCTTGCAGATGCGATACTAAGTGGTAAGATAGCACTACACAAGATCGACAACATCATAAAGCCTGTGTTTAGACTACATCCACCAAGAGGTGGATTAAAAGGTAGCATTAAGAAGCCATATAGTCAGGGAGGTGCTTTAGGGTATAGAGGCCCCGCAATAAACGAGCTGATCAGGAGGATGCTTTAGGGGGGTGCTTATGGTTGTGAGGAAAGAGAAGAAGTCTAGAAAGTTGAGGGGAAGAACGAGGACGATGGGTTGGGGTAGAGTAGGTCAGCATAGAAAGAGCGGTTCAAGAGGGGGTTTTGGAGCGGTTGGGTTCCACAAGCATAAGTGGATATGGGTAATAAAGTACGCGCCCAACTGGTATGGAAAACATGGATTCGTTAGCGTCCAGCAGATAAGGAAGTACAGGAAAATAAGGGTCATTAATGTCGGTGAACTAGATGAACTCGCGAAAACGATGTTAATGAGAAACATCGCGGTCAAAGAGGGCGATCTAATAGTTATCGACACTATACAAATGAGTTATGATAAGGTGTTGGGAGAGGGTAAAGTGACTCTGCCATTAAAAGTCATAGCGAAGGAGGTCACCGAGACAGCTAAAAAGAAGATCGAAGAAGCAGGAGGCACTGTAGTGATCGTGACCTCCGCTACCGCCACCCAATAGCTTCCTGACCTCCTCCCCGCCCTAAAGGGCGAGGCTTTCAGTTGTAACTGCTGGCTTGTCTTTTATTTTTAACCCTTAAAAACTAGTAATTTTGCTGGAGTATAATACTAAACGACGCGCCTTATGGTGTTCATAAATGGGCATATTGAGAGCTATGTATAGTGTTTCAAGGTACATACCAAGCGCTCCAAAACCCCCTAGACGCGTATCATTAGGAGAGAGATTTGTTTGGACCGCTCTAGCATTGATACTCTACCTCATCATGGCTCACACCCCTCTCTATGGTGTTCCATGGGATATAGCTAGGCAACAACAACTACTAATACTCCAAGTCGTATTTGCTGCTCACGCAGGTACTCTAATGGAGCTTGGAATAGGCCCCATAGTTACTGCCGGTCTAATAATGCAGATCTTAGCTGGCGCAAAACTCATAGACTTAAACCTCGCAGATCCAGAAGATAGGAAAATCTTCACTGGTTCGCAGAAGACGCTAGCCGTGATCCTCGCTGCAGTACAAGCCGCGATGTACGTCCTTGCATGTAGATACTGGCACTTTGTGGGCAACCCCATCTATGGCTGCACAGCTACTCCATTAACCAGAGTAGCTGTATCACTTCAGCTCTTCATAGCCACGTTGTTTGTTATGATGCTCGATGAAATGATCCAAAAAGGGTGGGGCCTGGGATCAGGGGTGTCTCTATTCATCCTCGCAGGAGTAGCTACAACGATGTTCTGGGATCTACTTAATCCAATACAAGTTGGTGGAGCTTATGTAGGATTTATCCCCTTCGCGATAAGCACTTTATCAGCTGGATTAGCGCCTTTAGACGCGTTTTCCACAATATTTCTCCGCCCTGGTGGCAGAGATCTACTAGGTCTATTAGCGACTATCGGTATTATAGTAATCTTGATCTACATGAGTAGTATTAGAGTAGAGATCCCGATCACGTCGCCAAGGTTATATACAATCAAGACTAAGATACCACTACAATTCCTCTACGTTACTAATATACCAATTCTATTCATTGGTATACTCAATTCGAACCTCATAGTGTTCTCAACACTCATTAGGACATATATAGGATCTGGCACAATAGCTAATCTTCTCGCAACATATGATGCTCAAGGGAGGCTTGTAGGGGGACTCGCATATTACCTCTCATCACCACACGGCTTACTAAACGCTCTTCAAGACCCAGCACACTTAATTGTCTATACCGTCCTAGTCCTGATCTTAGCAATAATATTTGGCCTGCTATGGGTTGAAGTGGCTGGTTTAAACCCAGCTACTCAAGCCCAACAACTTATTGAAAGCGGCTTTGAAGTTCCAGGATTTAGGAGAAATCCAAAAGTGCTAGAGCAATTGCTCGCTAAATACATTTATCCACTCACAATTCTCTCATCAATCATTGTGGCTTTAATAGCGATCTCAGCTGACATCTTAGGGGTCTATGGGAGCGGTGTGGGACTTCTACTAGCTGTTGGTATACTACAACAGTACTACGCATTGATAGCGTACGAGAGAACTCTCGAAGCATATCCAGCTTTGAAGAAGTTAATTGGAGAGTAACTAATGAGAGTCTTTGCTCTAGTCTTCACAGTTCTCGTATTCATCGCGATGTATATCTCGATAATTAGACTCATTAAGAAGACAAGTTACTACGAGAGAATACTCGCTCTCTATCAACAGGCTAAAAAAGTCCCATCTAGTGTGTCAACGAAGGGCGACTATAGAAGACTCAGAAAGTATAGACCCTATCTAAAGGAGTTTAGACGTCGAATGTTGACCTTAATGTTAATAAATATAGGAGTGTTTGTAGCGATCTATACTGCTCTCTTCATCGTCACCTACTATTTAATGCAATACTTTGTAGGATGGAGCATTGAAATCCCTGTCTTAATACCCTTCTTCACCGTAGTAGCAGATGGAAAGATGTATACTCATCCATTTGTAATAATCCTCCTAGTACTAGCTCTACTGATATATCCAGCTTCAAGAGAGCTTAAGCTAGAATAGTACTCAAAGGAAGCATTTTTAACCCCTATGAAATAGAACATTGAGACTGTGACACGATTAGGTGCTTGCTTATGCCAAGACCAATGTATAGGACTAGAAGTTGGAGAAGAGTTATTAGGAGGGTCCCAAGCGGCGAAGTCGTAGTGCACTATGAGAAAAGGAGGCCTAATAGGGCGAGATGCGCTATATGCGGTGCTGAACTAAATGGAGTTCCAACGTTAAGGCCTTCACAACTTGCTAAGTTGGCTAAAACTGAAAAAAGGCCTGAAAGACCTTATGGCGGGTACATCTGCCCCAAGTGCTTAGCTCGTGGCATTAGAGAAGCTCTTAGAGCTTCTATAGCCCTCTAAAGAGCCTCCTTCTATTGATTACCACCATGGTGCTTACCCTTGGTTAAAATCGTGATTAGCGGGCCTCCAGGCAGTGGTAAAACGACACAGGCTCTCCTAATCGCTAAACACTATGGTTTAAAATACTTCTCCGCTGGCAAGATCTTTAGAGATATAGCTGAGCAACGTAAAGTTAGCTTAGAGGAATTGAGTCTATTGGCTATGAAGGACCCTTCGATAGACATAGAGGTTGATCGTAGGACTTACGAGGCTGCCGCAGAAGATAACATAGTGATCGACGGGCACCTAGCAGCCTGGATCGTTAGTGATATCGTAGACTTTAGAATATATATAACTGCTCCGCTACTACTCAGAGTTCTCCGTATAGCTTCAAGAGATGGTAAGAGTGTCGATGAAGCCCTAAGAGAGACTATTGTTAGAGAGTGTTCGCAACGTAAACGCTTCATGGAGTTTTATGGAATAGACATCAACGACCTTTCAATATTCGACCTTGTTATAAACACCAAATATATAGGCATTAAGGAGGCATTTGAAATAATTAAAAAAGCTCTTGAAGATAGACTAATGAGAGCTTAGTGGTTAGGGTGTAACCATGCCGGCGATCGAGATTGGAAGAATATGTGTTAAAGTAGCAGGTCGTGAAGCAGGGAGGAAGTGTGTAATAGTAGATATCATTGATGAAAACTTCGTCTTAGTTACAGGGCCGAAGCAGCTAACAGGAGTTAAAAGGAGGAGATCTAACATTAAGCACCTTGAGCCTACAGATAAAGTGGTGAAGATACGTAGAGGTGCTAGTGACGAAGAAGTTATTAAAGCCCTGGAGGAAGCCGGGCTTATAGAATACATGAAAGAGGTAGTTAAACCGAAGTTGTCACCGCTCAAATAATGAACATTCTTCTTCAAAACTAAAATGGTACCTTACGTTACTCATTTACATGAGGGAGTGGAGATTATGGGTTTGAGAGAGAAGGGTATAGAGTTTCTCGACAAGATAACAACTAAAGCTGGCTATGTGAATGAGTGGATTATAGTTAGAGATGCAGAGACAAGCCCGGACTATGGAGTTTTACCGTATGAGCGCCCTCTAAGTGACTTAATAAAGTTCGGCGTGATCAATCTAGATAAACCACCAGGTCCTACAAGCCACGAGGTTGTCGCGTGGATTAAAAAGATGTTTAATGTTGAAAAAGCAGGACATGGAGGCACCCTAGAGCTCTAGGTCGCCTTGCGACCTAGAGCGGGGAGATCCAAAGGTAACAGGAGTCTTACCAATAGGGTTGGCAAATAGCACTAAGGTCATTGGAAACGTAGTACACAGTATTAAAGAGTACGTTATGGTTGTTCAATTACATGATAGTGTTGATAGGAAAAAGTTAGAGGAGGTTATAGAGTACTTTAAAGGGCAGATCTACCAGAAGCCGCCGCTCAGGTCTAGCGTTAAGAGAGCTATTAGAGTGAAGACCATATACGATATCGAGATCCTCGATCAACAGGGTAAATACCTCTTGCTCCGCGTGTTGTGCGATCCTGGTACATATATGAGGAAACTAGCTCACGATATGGGGTTAATACTTGGTGTTGGAGCACACATGAGAGAACTTAGAAGAACGAGAACGGGGCCTTTTAAAGAAGACGAGACTATGGTGACTCTACAAGAAGTTAGTGAAGCTCTCTACATGTGGAGAAATATGGGTGATGAAAGATACTTAAGGAAGATCATACTCCCCGCCGAGGTTTCAACCGCACACTTACCTAAAATCATAGTACTCGATACTGCTGTAGACGCACTTGCACACGGTGCTGACTTAGCTGCACCAGGCGTAGCTATGCTCACTAAGAACGTTGAAGCTGGTAAGACCGTAGCAATATATACGTTGAAGGGGGAGCTGGTAGCTCTAGGTAAGGCGTTGAAAAACTCAGAGGAGATCGCAAAGATGGATAAGGGTGTAGTGGTTAAAACTAGTAGAGTAATAATGCCTAGAAACGTCTACCCCAAGTGTTGGAAGACTAAGAAGAGTCTCAGTGGTTAGCTCGCAATGCACTACTACAAGAAAACCCCTGGGAGAAAGGTAATTATACCCCTCTATATCCATGGACACACATTCCAATTCCTCTCGTATTCTAGTCTATTCTCAGGGTCTGAGGTTGATGAAGGGACTCTTCTACTACTGGAGAACATCCGGGTTCCAAGCGAGGGTTCAGTGCTAGATGTCGGCTGTGGCTATGGAGTCATCGGGATCGTCTTGGCAAAAATAAACCCCTCACTAAGAGTTTACATGGTAGATATAAACCCGCTAGCTGTTAAGGCGTCAAAATACAATGCAAAGCTAAACGGTGTAGAAGATCGTGTCGTAGTACTGCAAGGCGATAGGTATGAACCCGTGAAAAACATGAAGTTCAACGCTATATACTCGAACCCACCACTTTCAGCAGGAATGAAGATCGTAGAAGACATAGTGCTTGGAGCGAGAGAGCACCTTAGAGAGAAGGGCTTTGCGCAATTCGTGCTTGCTAAGGGTGGAGAGTACCTGGCTAGAGAGGCGAGAAAAGTGTACTCACGCGTAGAGACTATGAGCAAGAAGAGCTATATACTCATGTACGTAGAACTATAAGACCCTGACTAGCGACCACGAGTAAGAAGGATTATATTCTCCCAAAACCTCAATAGATACTCGGTGCCGGGGTGCCCGAGCGGCCTAAGGGGCCGGCCTTGAGAGCCGGTGGGGGTTTGACTCCCGCGCGGGTTCGAATCCCGCCCCCGGCGCACAATTAAACATAACTTCCGTCTCCACATCCTCTGCTCTACTAACTTCATCTCTGAGAAGAGGGATTTAGAGATAAGAGAAAGACACACTTTTGATCTTTAATAAAAAATCCGTAAACGCTATATCTAGTTTTGACTTGCTTTTCTAAATTGGCTTTGTAGTGCCCCATTTTTCAAGGGCTTTTGCTAGTTCTTTATGTGTCTTTGCATATTCTTCCAGTGGTATACCCTTGCTGATCGCTTCGAGTGCTTGCCTAACGGCTGCTGCTCCTGCACGTGGTCCATCTGGATGTCCGATTACACCTCCTCCAATTTGCATAACGATGTCTTTACCGAGGGCCTCGATCACCGGTGGTAGTATCCCTGGGTGTAGGCCACCAGATGAGACTGGAACTGCTGGTTTTATATGATACATTGGTTGCTCTAAGTGGAATGGGTCGTCTGGGTCTGGTTTGAAGTGCTCTTCTCGGAGTATTCTAGCATATCTAATTACGTCTACTTTCTCTCCCTCAAGCTTTCCAACACCGGCTGTTCCAACGTGTAGCTGGTCTACACCTATGACTCTAAATAGCTTTGCGAGAACAAACATTGATATTCCATGATACTTGTTCCTAGTGAATGCTGCATGCATAGCTCTATGTGCGTGGATCGCTAGTCCATACTCCTCTGCTAGGTCTCTTATGTACGTTAGCGCGCTCCACCCCGCTATTACAACGTCTACCATTACGTATGGGTTTCCATAGTCTGCTACCAACTTCAACCTCTTCTCCATCTCTCTAATATCAGCAGTTATATTTGCAAACCAAACTTTCCTCTCACCGGTCTCTTTCTCAACTCTATCAATAACCTTCATGATGGCTTTAGCTCTAGCCTCAAACCTACAGAAACTCGGGCTTGCAAGGTTCTCGTCGTCTTTGATGTAATCTAGACCCCCTGACAATATTTCATACGCTAGCTTCTCGACCTCTTCTGGTGTGTAACCTTCTTTCGGCTTAGGCACCGTGCCGACGATCGGCCTATCATACACCTTAAAGATCTCTCTAACTCCCTTTACACCCTTACTAGGCCCCTTGAAGTACTCTAAAAACCTCTTAGGTAAGTAGAGGTCTTCTAGTCTTAAACCGGCAGCCCTTCTCATCCCAAATATGTTGCCAGCTACGCTAGCTAGAAAGCCTGGCATATTACCTTCTTCGAACAAGTCGACTGGGTATGCTATTTTAACTAAATACGAGCCGTCGCCGAGATCGTTTATCTCATACACCTTAGCGCTAAGCCTCTTGACTCTATCAACATCGTACCACGGGTAGAGCGTGGTCCAGGTTCCAGTACTACTCTCAGCACCAATACCACTAGCGACCTCTTCGATCTTAAAGCCAGGTGCAGGGGTGACTCTAAATACAGCGATCACGTCGTTTTCAGGGTCTGGTACATACCCTGGAGACAAGTACTCGAGATACGATTCGAATGGATATCTCTTTAAACTCAAAATAGATCGCCCTCTCTTACCGCTTTTGTCATAGTTAACCCTTAGAGGTTAAAAAGCGCTATAGCTCATAGTCTAATAATAGCTTGGAATCTAAGTTATGGGGCTCTCCACGCTTCATTTGTTTTCCGGGTTGATCGTATGGAGGAACGAGTGATTTATAGCGTCCCGGGTGTTTATGACTCGCTGGAGCATACAGGTGACGTTTACATTAGAGCTAGGGGTAGAGACCTTATTGAGTTGTTTGAGAACTCCGGTTTCGCCTTATTTGACACT
>Ga0080004_1127779_pt1 | contig 29124 bp, 26 predicted proteins | sample WasSprMetagenome_FD_69207 | JGI IMG/M metagenome (GOLD analysis project Ga0080004, IMG submission 69207) | Sulfidic aquatic microbial communities from Washburn Spring, Yellowstone National Park, USA - WS (SPADES assembly) (version 2) | ecosystem: Environmental > Aquatic > Thermal springs > Hot... | reverse complement strand
AGCTTCTCGTAATCTTTGACCACATCCATCCCAAGGAGGTATGCTCTCCCATCGGTTGGAAGGAGCTGGCACGATAGTATCCTCAGAAGGGTCGTCTTTCCGGCGCCATTCTGTCCTATCATCGTCAGGATTCCCCTTCTATCGTATCTAAAGTCTATTCCGTTCAGTGCTTTAACTTCATTAAACTCCTTCCTCAGCTTGACAAGCTCTAGCATCAAGCCTCAGCCTCTCAGTTCCATATAAAGGTTGTTGAGAGGTGATCCGGGTATATCTCTGCTACAGAGAGGGGATCTATCAAATAAGCTGAGACCTGATGAGACTTTAATTCCTTTGCAACCTGTATTACAATATCCATTCAGGAATAAAGGACAGTTTTTACACTCTCCTTCTGGTTCATGTTCCTCCTTAAAGATCCTTGCCAAAGGTCTCTCTAAGATATCCTCTAAATCTTCCTTTAATAAATTTCCTAACCTGTATTCCTTCCATCTAAGGTAGGAGCAAGGATATACATCGCCATTGGGCATGAGAGCAATAAAGTAATTGACCGCAGAACATTTAGTCGTTGGTTTCGACATTCTAAGCGGTGTAACTCCTGGAGTATAAGAAAGTATAAGTAATTGATCCTTGAGTTCGCTTGACTTTTTAATAAGCTTGGAATGCAACTCAACTAACTCCTTTGGGCTTATCATCAAATCTTTTATAAATGCTCCTCTACCTGCCGGAAAAAGAGGACCCCATACCCAAGCACTAACACCAAGTCTCAAGGCTAACTCTATCATGCTGTCGACGTCGTGCAGGTTGAGCTTAGTTATTACTGCTCCTGTTGAGACATTTGCTCCTTCTTTCACAAATTTCCTTATCACGTCTACAACTTTATCAAATTCGCCTCTTAATTTGTTATGAATCTCAGGCGTGCTTCCATCTAACGGTATATGAATTTCGTCTACGGTATCGGCTATCTTTTTGATAAGATCACTATTATCTTTTAATATAACACCATTAGTAGATAGCATTAAATAGAAATCATTCTTTCTCATATATTCTAGTATATCTATCAGATCACGGCGCAAGGTTGGTTCACCGCCTCCTATCCATAAAATTAGGACTTTGCCCTTAATTTTATCTACAACGCTAAATATTTCTTCTGTGCTAAGCTCGCGGTATCCTTGGGGCGATACTGGGCCACTTTCACTAAAGCAATAGATACAACTCAGGTTGCAAAGCTGTGTAATTTCCCATGCAACCATTACAGGAAATTTAATTTCTTCTGGGTGTCTATACTCCATCTTATGTGCTATTTCCTTGAGATCTACTACGAGAGGCTCAAGATGACTTTTAATAATTTCCTCGCCTTCCTCAATCGAAATACCCTCAAGTGAAATATATTTAATAATATCATTATAGCTTAACCCGAGCTCAATTAATTTTATTAGGCTCAGAGCCCCCTTATTTATATAGTAATCCACTCCAGAGCTCTTTCTTTTTCCTCTTGTAATAACTATTGCACCATTTTCCTCTTCTCTGTAAAGAAGATCTCTTCTTAATAACATATCCCTGACTTCCTCAACCATCTGTTCTGCTTGACTTTTCATTTTTATCACCAAAAAAAAGAAATAATAGTTTATGCTATTCTTATCACTTCACCAAAGCCCAAGCAGAGGAATTGCACTGGCGTCTTGGACAATTTATTATAACTAACGGTGATCTAGTAACTCGGGTTGTTCTTGTGCGGACAAGTTCTTTAATAAGACTTCTGATGTAAGTCTCACCCTCCATTCAGATCACCTTCATATGGTAATATACAACTTAAATATAAACATTAAATTCCCCATCAGAAAGATTAATTCTGAGAAATATTTATGCTGCTTTTTTTGGAGCAATATGCAATTGTTACAGCAGATTTTCGAGGAATTCTCCTTAAGTCAAGAAGATCCATCGGGATTTAACTACTTTTTAAAACTCCGTGAAATCTCACTGTCCCACTATCCTGCCATACCTCATTTTTACTATCCTGTTTGCAACCTGCTCGGAGAAATCCCTGTCATGCGTTGCCACAACGACATATCTTCTCCCTCTTATAATGTTTATCAGGGATTCCACAGAGCTCGAGTCAAGGTTTCCTGTTGGCTCGTCCAAGAGAAGATATTTTGGCCTCAGGGCTAAGGCCCTAGCTATTGATACCTTCTGCATCTCACCAGCTGAAAGCCTCCAGGCAGGCCTGTCTCTCAGCTCATATATTCCCATGAGCTCCATCGCCTCAACAGCCCTTTCTTCTGCATACTCGATTTTCCTTGCTTTCAGGGCCCACATTATGTTCTCCATGACAGTTGTCCTGAACATAACGGACCTCTGATGCACATACACAACACTTTTTCTGGGATCCCTCGAACCATCTACTAGAACCTCCCCGTGCTGAGGCCTGAGAAGACCAGCTATAACCTTCAAAAGGGTGGTCTTTCCGGCCCCATTCGGGCCCTCTATCGACACTATCTCCTCCCCTATCCTCAGGTTTATCTCGCTTATACCTCCTCCCTCTCTATACCTGTACGTGACGTTTATCACCTCTATCATGCTCTCGCCATCCTGCTGACAATCGATGTGAGAAGGAGGCTTATGCAGACAAGTATGATCCCAAGGGATATCGCAAGCTCGAACTCCCCCTTGCTCACCTCAAGCGCTATCACTGTTGTCATAACCCTAGTGAACCCCTTTATATTTCCTCCGAGCATCAAGGCCACTCCAAGCTCGCCTACTGCCCTGTTGAACCCTACTAGAACTGAGGAAACTATGCCGGGTAGTGAGTCAAGGAAGAGCCTCTGAGCAGCTTGGGAATCGGATGCTCCAAGTGAAATTGCCACCTCTACAACCTCCTTTCTTGAATCCAGAGCTCTCTCCATGAATATAGTCATTAGCGGAGTTATAAGAATTGCCTGTCCTATCACCATAGCCATTGGTGTGTACATTAGGCCAAGAAAGCCTAGAGGACCTGTTCTTGTCAGCAGGTAATACAGAATAAGCCCTATCACTACAGTCGGAAGGCTTATCATCGAGTTTAAAATTTCCAGAACCAAGTTTTTCCCTCTAAAATCCTTCAAACATAGAAAGAAGGAAAGAGGAAGGCTTATCATTGCAGCTATTGCGGATGCTGTTCCAGATATTGCTATCGACCTCAGGGAGATCTCGGCTATCTCCAGAGGTGTCACCAATCGAGGCACCTCTTTATCCTTTTATCTTACTCCACTTCTCCCACACGCTTCTGAGCCAGCTTGTTCTGTCATTGGGCCATATGGCTGAGAAGAATAGGCCTCCTCCCCTGAAGTTGTTTATTATCTCCTGTCCCTCTCTCGATAGTAAAAACTGCTTGAAAGCAGAGGCATCCCTTGTGTTTCCCGATGGAACTATGTAAACACTATATATATTTATAAGTTCATCTCCTCTGTCAACAATGGCCTTAAGCTTGAGTTTATCCTTCATGAAAAGCCATGTTCCCACATCCACTAATGTATAGGCCTGTTTTTCATTAGCTATAGACAGAGTTGTGACCATATCGCTTCCTGATTCAATGTACCAGCTCCTGTTCTTCGGGCTCAGGCCTGCCATATTCCATATCTGCATCTCCCTCACATTCGTCCCTGAGTTATCCCCTCTCGATATAAACAAAGCTCTCCCCCTCTCTCCTGCTGAATATATGCTCTTAAATGCATCTATCACGCTCTTTCCAGATGCTTCTGCAGGATCATCCGGAGGGCCGACTAATATGAAGTAGTTGTAGGCAAATATGCTGCCATTTCTCTCTATAACTCCTTTTTCCATGTATTGCTTCTCAAGCGATGGAGCATGAACCAGCACTAGGTCAACTCCTCCTTGAGAAGCCCTCTTCAAAGCCTCTCCTGTACCTGTTGCTATGAACTTCACCATCACACTGGGATTCTCCGACTCGAATCTCTCCTTAAGCTCATCTAGAAGACCTGTTGCATATAGGGATGTTGTTGTGGTGACTATAAGGGATCTTTTCTGTGTGCTTATGATGTAGAAAAAGGCAATACAAGCTAAAAGCAGGGCAAGACCGATCAACAGCTTCTTCTCCATGAAGGTCACCGCTTGATATACAGGATATTTTATAAAAAGTTTTCCATAATATTTATAGGGACATTGATTTGTCAGAAGCTCTCAGAATCTCAACAAAAAATATTAATTGGAAGTTTCTACTTCCAATGTGGAGATAAGACCTGAGATAGAGGTAAGTCTTGTGATAAATGGGAAGAAGCTGGATGAGGAGCTCGCAAAAGCCCTGGATCTCATGGATCTAAAGGGATCCCTTCACAAAGCAGCAAAAACAATGGGATCATCCTATTTCAGGCTATTGAAAAGGATATCTGAGCTGGAGGAGGCAGCAGGAAGGAGAATTGTGGAAAGAAAGGGGAAATCCCTCGTGCTTACTGATTTCGGGAGGATGCTCCTGAGCATGTACAAGGAGGAGTTGAAGAAGGCAAGGGGGTGGAGCTTTGAGAGAAGAAGTGGATACGATGCAAGAATAGCTTCTAGCCATTGCATGGGAGTTGAGATAATAGCATCTATGCTGAGAAGAAAATACAACGTGGATGTGAGGTTTGTTGGCTCCTCAGGTGGCCTTGCTCTCCTCATGCTGGATGAAGCTGATATAGCCGGCATACACCTCAGAGGAAGGATAGAGGATCATCTCAGCAGATACTGGCTTGAAAACAGGGTGAAAGTTTACAGGGGATACATAAGGGAGGTGGGGTTTGTCTCTAGGGATTTCTCCAATATAGACTCGCTCAAAGAGGGGATAATAAAGGGAAATGCTAGAATGATAAACAGAAACTTGGGATCTGGGACTAGGCTTCTTCTAGACGACTTCCTAAGGAAGATAGTCGGGGATCCCAGCAAGCTTAAGGGATATGAGATGGAGGTGAGAAGCCATCTTGAGGTTGTGAAGGCAATCTCATCGGGAAAAGCGGACTTTGGCCTCGCTGTCAGATATTTTGCGGATCTCTATGGACTCAAATTCATAAAAATAGCAGAAGAAAACTATGATTTTGTAGTAAAGAAGGACTCCATGAAGAAGCCGGCTGTTTTATCTTTTATCGATATACTTAGATCTGAGAAGTTCTCCAATGCGATAAAAAAGATAAAAGGGTATAAGGTACCGGAGGATATCGGGAGGGAACTAGTATGAGTACATTGGAGGCAATGTCGGTCTTTTAACCTCAACTCCCTTTGCAAACATTTCAGCAAGCTCCTTGTAGTGGTCAAGTACCTCCTTCGGAAGGGGCTTAACCTTTTGCATTGCATCTAGGAAGTGTCTCATCTCTATCTTAAGCTCCTTTACATGGGCCTTTGCCTCATTCGGATCTTTATACTTCTCCACGAACTCCTTAAGTGCCATCATGCTGGCTGCATTCACAAGAGCTTCTATATCAGCTCCAGTGAAATTTTCCGTCATCTTTGCTAGCTTTCTCAGGTCTACATCCTGTGCAAGTGGTCTGTTCTTTGTATGTATCTTGAATATCTCAAGTCTGGCCTCTTCATCAGGTGGAGGAACATATATGAGTCTATCAAACCTTCCTGGCCTGAGAAGGGCTGGATCCAGTAAATCAGGCCTGTTTGTAGCACCTATGACGACAACTTTTCTGAGCTCCTCAAGTCCATCTAGCTCGGTGAGAAGCTGGCTTATTATCCTCTCTGTCACTCTGGAATCCCCTATTCCAGATCCCCTCTGCGGGGCTATTGAGTCTATCTCATCGAAGAATATCACGCAAGGTGCTGTCTGTCTGGCCTTTCTGAATATCTCCCTTATCGCTTTCTCGCTCTCTCCAACCCACTTGCTCATTATCTCAGGTCCTTTAACGCTTATGAAGTTTGCACCGCTCTCATTTGCAACTGCTTTTGCCAGCAATGTCTTCCCAGTTCCAGGAGGTCCGTAAAGGAGGATGCCCTTGGGCTGCTTTGTTCCACTTGCTTGGAATATTTCTGGATACTTAAGAGGCCACTCTATCGCCATTATGAGCTCCTCCTTCACGTCCTTAAGCCCTCCTATATCGCTCCACTTCACATTCGGAACCTGAACTATTACTTCTCTTAGAGCGGATGGCTGTATCTCCTTTAATGCCTCATTGAAGTCGTTCATGGTTACCTTTAGCTCGTTGAGGATCTCCGCAGGTATTGTCTCCTCCTCCCATTTTATCTTCGGCATTATCCTCCTGACAGCCCTCATAGCAGCTTCTCTCACAAGAGCAGCCAGATCTGCGCCTACAAATCCATGAGTGATATCAGCAAGCTTGTCAAGATCGACATCATCGTCCAGAGGAACTCCCCTTGTGTGTATCTCCAGTATCTCTCTTCTGGCATCTCTATCAGGAACTGGGAACTCTATCTCCCTGTCAAATCTTCCCGGTCTTCTTAATGCTGGATCTATTGCATTCGGCCTGTTTGTAGCACCTATGACGACAACTCTTCCCCTTCCCTTAAGTCCATCCATGAGAGTGAGAAGCTGGCTGACCACTCTTCTCTCAACCTCTCCCGTCACCTCCTCCCTCTTCGGAGCTATTGCGTCTATCTCATCTATGAATATTATGCTGGGTGCATCTCTCTCAGCCTCCTCAAATATCTCTCTGAGCCTCTTCTCGCTCTCCCCGTAGAACTTGCTCATTATCTCAGGACCGCTTATGCTTATGAAGTTTGCACCGCTCTCATTTGCAACTGCTTTTGCCAGCAATGTCTTCCCAGTTCCAGGAGGTCCGTAAAGGAGGACTCCCTTTGGAGGCTCTATTCCAAGCCTTCTGAATATCTCAGGATGTCTCATCGGGAGCTCCACCATCTCCCTTATCTTCTGTATTACGTCCTTAAGCCCTCCTATATCCTCATATGTGACCTTAGGTATAGCTTTTAGCTCTGCTGCAGGTCTCTCGCTTATAGATATGTTTGTGTCTTGGTTTATTATCACTGCATCGGCCACTGGAAACACGTTCACGACAACCAAGTTTAGCCTTCTTCCCATTATGCTCACCGGTATTGTATCCCCTCTCGTCACTGCTCTTCCAAGGAGCATTCCCTTTATGTAGTCCTCAGCTCCCATAAGCCTAAGTGGCTCAGTAGGAGCCAATATTATCCTGTCAGCATTCTTGGCATTCACCTTCCTTATGTTTACAGCATCATCCAAGCTGACTCCAGCGTTCCTCCTTATGAAACCATCTATCCTCACTATCCCAGTTCCGTAATCCTCTGGATATCCAGGCCAGGCTATTGCAACTGTCCTGCTTGATCCCTCCAGCTCTATGACATCCCCTGGGTTTATCTTCAGCTCGTCCATTATCTTCTTGTCAAGCCTAGCTATACCTCTCCCCACATCTCTCGGCATTGCCTCGGCAACTCTGACAGTAGCAACTTTTTTCTCGTCCTTCATATCACTCCACCTTTATCCTCTGTCCTCTAGGCTTTATCTCCTTCTTTGGCTTCAGAGAGATCTCAAGAACCCCGTTGTTGTAGTTTGCTCTTGCGGATGATGGATCCACTTCAACTGGAAGATCCACATCAGTTCTGTACTTCCTCTCCCCAGTTGTCTCTATGTGCACTGTTTTCTCTGTCGCCTCTATGTTTATCTCCTCCTTCCTCACTCCAGGAAGCTCTGCAACAACCTTCACCTCATTGCTCTTCTCATCCGTGAATACGTCGACAAATGGCTGCCTGTATCCCTCCTTCTCCTCTATCCAAGGAGGCTCCACGTTTCCGAACCTTCTTATCACAGGCTTTCCATCAGGCCCTATTGTTATGCTGAAGCCATAGACATAAGGTTGTTTGCCCTCAAAGGCTCTAGCAAATTCCCTCTGGAACATTCTCTCCATCTCCTCTATCTCCCTCTCTATGTCCTCAAAGAACCTTCTCCATCTCCTGTCCCACCACCACATTCACATCACCCCCTAGTAAACTTAGGGTTACCTAGTATATAAATTTTATCTTTCGAGGGGCCTCCTGCTTCTAGCAAGGTATCTCACTAGGACCACCAGCTCCCTTATGATCTCCTCTATTTCATCTTCTGATGAAAGCTCTGTCACCTTCTCCAGCCTTCTCATTATCTCCTGTATTCTAGGAACCTCATCCTCTTCATGGATGCACTCGCTTATCACTCTGTCTCCCATCAGGATGAATATGTCAGGTACATCCTCCTTCAGCCTGTAGTACTTTCTGGGAGGGATTGTGGATCTGTCCACTATCTTCTCCAAGATACCCCTGCTCTCCATGTACCTCAGGTGCTTAAGAACAGCCTGTTTGGATACTCCAAGCTCACTTGAAAGTTCAAGCAGGTATCTAGGTCTCTCAGCCAGAAGTCTGAGCATTCTTCTCCTGGTGGAGTTGCTTAACAGTTCCAGCAGCAGGTCAAGCCCCTCCATACAAGGATTATAGCGGGAGAGTATATTTAACCTTTGGTTACCTAGTATATATTTTGTTACATTAAATATTGGGCTGCTAGTTTATCGGCTTTTTTTCAAGCATGCTGACGAACTTCCTTGGTGTTATAACATTGGATACATCCTCTTCTTTCGATTTAAGAAAGTTTATAAACTCTCCATCTATTGTCAGAAAGAGAATTCCCTTCTGCTTTGATACTGCATAAAGGAGATCATCTATGAAATCTCTGTGGCCCTTCTGATACAGCAAATATGCCTGATAGAACGAAGAACCATCCGGAACTATCTGCGTGTATGTGTTTCTTATTGCATTTATTCCGTTCTCAACAATCTTAAGCTCTTCTGCAGGGATTATCTTCATCACTTTCCACATAGCCTCTAGAACACTAACTTCTGTATAATATACTTCTACATCATAAAAATATTTTATTGCTTCTTTTACCTCTTCCTCCACATCTATTCCTAGGGCGGGAAGAAGGAAGCTTGTGTCAATCAACACCTTCAATGTATTTCCTCTGCTCCTCAACGCTCTCACTCTCCAGCTCCTCAAGAGATATCTTTGCGATCTTTTTCCCATGCAAGGATAGCCATACTGCATCACGCTCGGGCTCCAGCACTATCTTATCCTCAAGCAGGGTTATCCTGACTCTATCTCCCTCTCTTATCCCCAGCTTCTCGGCAATTTTCTTTGGTATGACGAGGGTGCGTTTTTTACCTACTCTCGTCACAGTGGTCAGACCCACAGCATCACCTGATCTAGCAGTATTGTCGGAGATTAATAAAGTTTCTGGCAAATTAAACTGGAAGATTCTTTTTGCAATTCTGATTTCAATAGAGCGGTATACTATTTCTTTCTATTAGAGGTAATTATGCTAGCATGATACCTCTTTTGGATCCCCATGTTAGCTAGAGCAAGCTCCAGCGGAAGTCAACTTCTGGAGAAGTATAAACAGGGGTGTAAAAATTATTAATCTCCCGTTACCATAATCCCTTATGATAGACAAGATATCCAAGAGGATAGACGAGCTAAGGGAAGAGATGGTCTCCACTATGATGAAAATGATTCCTCTTGGAGGAATAGGGCCTGAGAATGGAGGAGATGGCGAGATAAGGAAGGCTGAGTTTCTGGAAAAACTGGCAAGGGATATGGGTCTGGATGTTGAAAGGGTTGATGCAAGGGATGAGAGGGTGCCTTCGGGCATAAGGCCCAACATAGTCATAAGATACAAAGGAAGAAGCGATAGAAGCATATGGATAGTGAGCCACATGGACGTGGTTCCACCAGGAAGCGGCTGGAGCTCTGATCCATTTACTCCAGTTCTTAAAAATGGGAGGATATATGGAAGGGGAACGGAGGACGATGGACAGGCAATAGTATCATCCCTTTATGCTGTTAAGGTGTTGTCCGACCTAGGGATAAGATCTAATTACGGTTTAAATTTGGCAATAGTCTCCGATGAGGAGACAGGGAGCAAGTACGGGATAGAGCACCTAATATCAAGAGGGATTTTCTCGAAGGATGACCTGATAATAGTTCCTGATGCTGGAAACAGCGATGGAACTATGATAGAAGTGGCTGAGAAGGGGATACTCTGGCTTAAGATCACTGTGAGGGGGAAGCAAGTTCATGCAAGCACCCCTGAGAAGGGGCTAAATGCTCACAGAATAGGGATGAGGCTTGCCATCGCCATAGATGATGTCCTTCACTCCAGATTTTCCGATACAGATCCCCTGTTTGATCCTCCGAGAAGCACATTTGAGCCAACTAAGAAGGAGGCAAATGTGGAAAATGTGAACACAGTTCCGGGCATCGATGTGCTGTATTTTGATTGCAGAATTCTTCCCAAATACAGTATAAATGAGGTGCTGGATGTCGTGAAGACAGTAGCAGAGGCCTATAAGGCATATGGGGCTGATATAAAGGTGGATGTGGTCAGCATGAATGAACCCTCATTCACTGATCCCAACTCAGAGATAGTGAGAAGAATACAGAAGGCGGTGAAACTGCTGAGGGGAAAAGAAGCCAAGCCAATGGGAGTTGGAGGAGGGACATGTGCAGCTCATCTGAGGAGAGCGGGTTTACAAGCAGCTGTTTGGATGACAACGGAGGAGACAGCCCATCAGCCGGATGAGTACTGTGTTGTGGAAAACATGGTTGAGGATGCAAAGGTGATGGCAGCGGTGGTATTGGATGATCTTTGAGCTCATTTTCGTGCTCCTGATATACATTCTTTCCTCCCTGTTTCCGGAGGATAGAACAGTTCTCTCATTAGTGGGAGCAATGGCAATGGCATATGTTTTTCGATTGCTGCAGCCATCAGATCTTTTCAGCAACATACTGCTCAGGGTTCTGATAGCCCAATTTGGCCTGATGACAATAGCCTCTCTTCTCAGGGAAGGGGGATTTTACGCCTCTGTTTTCGCAAGGTTTTCCAAAAGCAAGTTTTTCTCTCCGGCTGTTCTTTTGATAACAGCCCTTTTCTCAGCTATTTGCAAATATACAGTTATATTTATAGTATCTGCAACTGCAAGTATGGCAAGAGAGTGTAACTTTGATCCTAAAAAGCTTATAATAGCTGAGCTCATTGTATCAAATTTGGCAGGAGCCTCCATGATGAGCGGAAGTGCATCAAGCCTTCTTCTTGGCACATGGTTTGCCTTTCCCTTCTTATCCTTCATAGAGAGAGTTGGATGGATTGTCTTTCTGCTAATCCTCCTTCTTTTGCCCTTGTTCAGAAGATATAGGTGCTCTCCAGTGCACATACCCCTTAAGAGCATAGGTCTAGCGGCAATTGGAGTTTTCCTGTCAATTCTTGTGATCACACTCTCCCTGCTTGGGTTCGATCTTCCCACGGTAGCAGGTCTACTTGCCCTCTCTGCATTTGTCCTGGGAGGAAAGAGGACAGAAGCTGTGCTTTCAGATGTGGATTGGGCTTCCTTTCTCTACTCAGGAGGGACAATTCTCATGGCTATAGGCCTGAGCAGGTCTGATGTTCCTCCATTTCTTGAAAGTGTTATAAGTCTAATACCTTTTGATAAAAATATATCAGTTTTCCTGCTGGCATTCCTTCTGAGCATCTTGATGGACGATCTTCAAGTTCTAGCTCTCCTAATATCAGCTGTCAGCGAGGGATCTGCATGGTCTCTGCTCCTTGGAGCATCCATTGGGTCAGCAGTAAGCCCAATAGGATCAATAGTGACAGTGGAATCTCTCTCCATAGCGAGATCCTCCGGAGTAGAAATCAAATGGAGGGATTTTGCCAGAAACAGCATATTACTAGTGCCTTTTGCTTTTCTCCTGGGCTTGCTATCGAGGGTGATATGATGAACAGGCATCTGATGAGCATTGTAATTGTCTTAAGCCTCGTCTTCTCCTATTACCTCGGATATCTGAGGGGATCTGGCGTTCTCTCAGAGGAGCAGATGAGGACCCTAGTTATACTGGTAGCATCCCTTGTCCTGATTTCGATAGAGTTCAGGGACAAGAATGTCATAACTCTCTCAGCTGTTGTCATGCTGATGGCATTCGGTATTATAAACAGCAGTGACATAAAGGATTTCATAGATCTAGATGTTCTAGGCCTTGTGTTCGGCATGATGATACTCTCTGGAGCCCTTCAGGAATCGGGCATTGCATCCTTTATCGCAAGCATCCTGAAAAAGAGATCTCATTCTCTCCTTCTGGTGAATATTGCCACTTTTATAATCTCTGGATTTATACCAAATGTAAGCGCAGTGATGCTGATGGCTCCAATAGCTCTATCCCTTGGCTCAAACCCTGTTTATTCTCTCATGTCGATTGTCATAGCTGCTGACAGAGGCGGTCTTCTCACACTGACAGGCGATATACCAAATATCATAGTAGCGAAAGCCGCGGGAGTGGGCTATATAGAATTCTTCCTGAACATGGCACCATTGGCTATAATAATATACATATCCTCCATATTTGGGCTGAAACGCTCTTTACCACAAAATTACTCTGCACAAATTAGGCCAGAAGAGGAGAAAGAAGTGAAAAAGGATGTCTTCTTCTATCTATCCCTGCTTTTACTTATTGCAACAATATCTGCCATGATTCTATCGGATTTTCTAGGCATAAAGCCATCCGAGATAGCTCTAATTTCCTCCTTCATTATCCTCTCCCTTGGATACAGAAGAATGTCCTCTGTCCTCAGAAGGGTTGACTGGAATCTCCTGATATTCATTTCTACATTCTATGTGATAGTCGGTGCAGTGGAGAAAACTGGGATAATAGAGCTGATGGCATCCGCAATAGCTCCCTTTATGGGAAGCATCTACTTCATCCCGGTTTTCTTCTGGCTTAACACACTGACATCAGCAACGATGGACAACATACCAATTGCTATAATATTCTCCTCCATGCTCTCAGACATGAATTGCAGAATGTGGGCATACTGGTGGGGACTAATAGCTGCAACTGCTGTTGGAGGACTTCTTCTTCCTGTATCTAACGTGGCCAACCTAGCAGCTTTATCCATAGCTGAGGAGAGGGGGGTAAGGATAAGCTTCAGGGATTACACAAAGATAATGCTCCTCCCCCTTCTGGCATCAGGCATTTCCGCAACTTTATACCTTTTAATATATGCTATAATTTAGATATTTCCTTCCTCAGCTCCTTGACTCCCTCCTTCCTCAGGAAGAACTTGAGAGCTGCCGGCACTGCTCTCCTCAGTATAAATCCCCTGTTTCTTATCAGATCGATTAAGATCATCTTTGGCCTCAGGTAGAATGATATATAAGCCCAGTTAAGCATCCTCTTTATCTGCCTCTCCGTCAGATAGAAGCTCTTCATGACAACATCTAGGGTAGTGTACTTTCTCCAGTCTTTCGTGAGGAGAAGGCCCATCTTACTTGCTATGCTCCAGAGCCTTGTCCCGGGATATGGAGTCGCTATTGTGAACTGGGCAAGATCAACTCCAACTCTCTTTGAGAACTCTATTGTTTTCTTTATGTCCTCCTCCGTCTCCTCAGGGAAGCCTATTATGAAGGATCCCAGAGCTCTCAACTTTGCTTTCTTTGCATTTTTAACAGCTGAAATAGACTGCTCTATCGTTATCCCCTTCCCTATTAGGTCTAGCACCTTCTGGCTCCCCGATTCTATGCCAAAGTATATTGTGTGAGCTCCAGCTCTCTTCATCTCCCTTCCTGTCTCTAGATCGAATGTATTTACCCTGGAGGAAGCTGTCCACGAGATATCAAGGCCCTCTTTAACGATCTCTCTGGATATCTCTTTTGCTCTTTTTCTATCGAGAGTGAATGTGTCATCCAGAAACTCCACCTCTCCCACTCCATATTCATAATGGAGTATTCTGAGCTCCTCCATCACCCTCTCCTTGCTGTGAGCCCTCCACTTCTTCCCGAACTGAAGTGAGGACGAGCAGAATATGCAGTCAAATGGACACCCTCTTGATGTGATCAGAGTGCCGAACCTAAGGTTTCCGAATCTGTAAAGGTGCATTGGGAGCAGGTCATATGCTGGAATCGGTATCTCATCCAAATTGGGGACAAGGGGCATCGCTGGATTGCTCTTTATGATCTCCCCATCCCTGTATGTTATCCCCCTTACCTCCCTCAGATCCCTTTTTCTCAGAAGTTCCCTGAATATCAGCTCTCCCTCGCCTCTAACTACTATGTCTATGTATTTGCATTCATTAAGTGTTTCCTCTGGCAGGAATGTGACGTGAGGACCCCCTATCAGCACAGTTATATCAGGGTTCACCTCCTTAGCAACTCGAGCTACATCATAGGCATCAGGTATCATGGATGTCGTGGCTGTTATGCCGATCATATCTGGGTAAAAGGATCTGATCCTGAGCTTAAGTTCCCTAAGGTCTATTCCCTCTGCAAGAGAATCGACGATGACCGCATCATGTCCCTCCAGCCTAGCAATAGAGGCAAGATAGGCCAAGCCAAGGGGAGGACCTGTGGTTCCAAGAACTTCCTTCACAGCGGAGGAAGCTGGAGGGGATATGAGCATTACCTTCATCAAGTAGATAACCATAGCAATAGCCGATAAACTTTTCTCCTATACAAAATTAATATTTGGTTATTTATTTTATTAATTTTCATATAGTTATCGCTATGTTTTCCCACTAGTCTGAAGACTTGGAAGCTTTGTAAAAAGCTTTCAGCAGATTTTCGCTCAACAAAGGAAATTCTTATTCCACATTAATAACACCCTTATTCCATTCTTCAAACTTTTCAGCCCTCCAGAATCCACATCAATGCTTCATCTCTCAGTTCAGGCCTGATTACTCCTCTGTTCCTAAGAGAACTCAAATAGGACATTAATGCCGATCTGAGCAACATATACTGTCCCACGTCCTTAACCTCTATCTTCATCCTATTCAGAACCCCAGAAACTATATCATCCGTTCTCTTGCTCTCCTTCAATACCTCCAACAGATTCTCCTCAACAACCTCAATTGCCTCCATGTTGTCCTCCACTAGCTCCCCTATGTCCGGAGTGGGCTCAGCATGGGAGGGGACATATAGCCTGTATTTGCTCTCCTTCAGAGAATTCAATGTCCTCCTCTCCTCATCCACATCCGAGTGATATGGGATTCCATGTTTTTCTATTATTTTCCTTGAGAAAACTGAATCTGCACAGAATATAACATCATCAAATATTATTCCTATCTGATCTATTGAGTGTCCCTTCAAGCTCACTACCTTTATATCAGCCAATTCCTCAGCTCTTCCATCTACTTCAGAGGGCTCGGCCATCAGAAATCTGTTTCTCATCTCCATAGGAGGGCTGGCTGAGAAGAGGAAAAAGGGCTCCAAAAGGGTGTTCTCTATGAAACATATCTCCCCTCTTGGGGCATATATCCTTGCTCCTGTCCTTCTCTTCAGATAGCTGTTTCCTCCGCAGTGATCTGCATGGGAATGGGTGTTTATTATGCCTATCAGCTTTAAACCATTCCTTTCAAGGGCTCTCAGTATCTTTCTTCCGGCCTCATCATCCAGCCCGCTATCCACTATAAATGCCCCTTCTCCAAGCACGATAACTCCTATGTTGGTTGGAGCGGGGATGTAGTACAGATTATCCCCTATTCTGACAAGATCCATGCTGAGCAATTCAGAAGAGAAAATATAAACATCAGTGTAAAAATTATTAATGCTCTTTTCCTGCTATCGTGATAGACATCAGCATATGGCAAAGTGAAGTTCCCTGCGTGACAGTTCCTTTATGCGGTAATCTTTGTGAATAATGCGATGAAGCTGGATACAAAGCCTCATTTTTATTCCTCCCCTCGGTCATATAGGAGATTTCCAATTGTCTCCACATCAAGGAAACACTGGGGATCATCTCCATCTATTCCGCTGAAATAGAAAGCTCTGGCTCTATCTCCTCCATTGCACCAGCTTTTAAAGGGGCATTTAGAGCACTTCGGCCCGTTCAGCTCCACATGAAATCCCCTTCCCAGTATCTCACTCAGCTTCTCTTTTCTCACATTTCCAAGGGAGATGAAATCCATGAACTGGTTCGGGTGGACCTCTCCATCCGGATATATAGATACTATTCCATCGCTTCTCACAAAGTTGAGAAGCTTCCTGAACTCCTGCTTGTCCTTTGCAATTTTATAAGCGACATAAATTCCATCGAAGGGGGCCATTGTTGTCTCTATTTCCATATCAACAGTCTTAGCTATCTCTATAATATAATCCATAAATCTAAAGTATTGATCCTTTGTCATATACCAATCAGCCAGCTCTTTAGCCCTCCCAGTTGCTGAGAGATGATAAAACACAACCCTGCTCACCCCCAAGCTGAGAGCAAGGTCTATGTAGCTGGGAACGCTGTCCACATTGAGCCTCGTCAGGGTCATTCTCAGGCCTGTGGGTATTCCTGCAGATATCAGATTTCTTATTCCCTTTAAAGCCTCTCTGAACGCTCCTTTAACCCCTCTGAACTCATCATGCCAGTCTTCATTGGAGCTATCAAGGCTCACCCCGACATATTCAACTTTATTCGCTAGTTTGCCTGCGATCTCCTCATTTATAAGGGTGCCATTTGTGCTTATGGCAACTTTTACATCTTTCTCCCTCAGTTTTTCCACGATCTCCAGAAGATCCTTCCTGAGGAATGGCTCTCCCCCGGTCAGGATAACGAGGGGTATTCTAATCTCCCCCATCTCCTCAATTAGCCTTAAAGCTGTTTCTTTATCAAGTTCCTTGTTCATCGGAGCTGAGATATAGCAATGCTTGCACCTCACGTTGCACATTCCAGTTATGTTCCATGCTATCACAGGTCTTTCACGGCTGCTGAACTTGCTCTTTTCCTTCCCCTTTATCCTGAAGGAGACGGATCCAAACCCCCTCACCATCAAGGATATAGGTATCACCTTATCACCCCTGGCTTCAGATTTCTCCTGCTCATCACAGGGAGGAATTCGTCCAAAGAGAGGCGGGAAACTATCTCGGATACAACATAATCTATCCTCTCCCTGCTTCTCGAGTGAACCATCGCATAGCAGTTGTACCTCCATCCCCTTGGTGTTTCTCTGAGGACAACATGTGTTGCTTCTGGAACCTCCAGAGCAATTCTTCTGCAGATTTCATCCGCCATATCGGAGTGAATTAGAAGCATGCAATTGTGAGAGAAGCCCAACAAATCTCCATCAAGAGCAGCCCCAACGTCTCTGACAGCTCCTACTGATATAAGCTTCTCCAGCATCCTGATCACATCCTCCTCGCTTATTCCCAAGCTTGAGCCGATCTCTCTGAAGGGCCTTCTGGATAAAGGGAACCTCCTTATCATCGCCAGGAACCTCTCCATGCCCTCCAGCTTTGGTACTTTCTCTGGAAGCAATTCTGGAGGACTTCTTGAGATCCCCTCAACTAGATCAAACTTCACAGAGAGCTTATATGTCCTTTTTGAGTGAAGAACCACGTACTCGCAACCCATTAGCTGCTCCTCCACTTTTCTGGTAAGCTCCTCCTTACTTCTCGATTTTATTACATACCATAAATTAAAATAGTGATCCCTTTCATAACAATGGCTCACATCTTCATCCAGCTTAAGCCTCTCAGATATGCTGTTTATGTCATGAACTCTTGCAGCAACAAGAGCTGAAACCTTTCCGACGGCTCTGAAGCTGACATATGCCCCTATTCTCTTTATTATCCCCTGAAGTCTCGCTATTCTTCTGATAACATCGTCCTCTGTTGTCTTAAGTCTTTCTGCAATCTCCTTATACGGCTCTGGGACTAGGGGATATCTGTACTGGAGCTCCATCAGAAGATCCACGTCAAGCCTCTCCATCAACTTATATAGAGAGGTGGCTTTAAATCCCTGACTGAGGTGATCACATGAGGGTTGGACTATGCTGCAGCAAATTTTTCGTAGACTGGATGAGTGAGAAAAGTGAGGTGTGAGGAATGAGAATACCAATGTTCATCGAGATGAACGGGTTCAGAGTATTGGTTGTTGGAGGAGGGGAGGAGGGAACTAAAAAAGCGAGGAGGTTCTCAGAGCATGGTGCAGAAGTAAGGGTAATGAGCATGGATTTCACGGATCAACTCCTTGAGATGGAAAGAAGCGGAAGAGTTAAGCTCATAAGGGGAAATGCCTGCGACAGGAATCTGTTGGAGAAGCTCATAGAGGAGAGCGATTTAGTGGTGTACACAATAGGGGATAGGCCTGATATTGAAAGAGCGGTCGAGGAAATTGCAAAAAGAAAGAGGAAGCTCCTCAACTTGGCAACAGATGCTGATAGAACTCAAGTTGTTATGCCGATAGAGGAGAGAGCGGGGGACATTAGAATAGCTGTGACATCAGAGGGAAAAAGCACGCTTGTTGTGAAGGAAGCAGCGGAGAGAGTAGCTAACTTCCTGAGGGAACAGAGGGACATAATGGCCATGCTCGAGGTGATGGGTCATCTGAAGAAGTACATGAAGGAGAGGAAAATTCCATTTGATAAGAGAATGGAGGTATACAGGAGTGCATTCAGGGATGAAAAGCTGAGGGAACTAGCATTAACAGACATCAATAGGGCGATAAAATATGCAGAAAGCCTTGCACACTGTTGAGGGGCAACAGCTGTATGATGAAAGGCCCATATTAGTGCTTTGGGAGACAACGAAGGCATGCCCTCTCTCATGCAAGCACTGCAGAGCTGAGGCTGACCTGAAACCAGCACCTGATGAGCTGAGCACGTTTGAGAGCATAAAGTTGATGGAGGAGCTCTCTTCACTAAATCCACCTCCAGCCCTGATACTCTCAGGAGGGGATCCGATGATGAGGGAGGATTTATTCGAGCTGATCGACAGAGGGACTGAGATGGGAATTCCGATTGGAATAGCCCCTGCTGGCACAGAAAAGGTTCTTGAGAGAGCAGAGGAGCTGTCGAAAGTGAAATCAATTTCGATAAGCTTGGATGGCATATCAATGCACGACAAAATAAGAGGAAAGGGGAATTTTGAGCTGACATTGAGGATTCTGAGGAAGTTAGTGGTGAACAAGGGACTTCAGGTGAACACCCTAATTGCTAGGGAGAATGTCCATGAGATCCCCTATGTCCTAGATCTTCTGCTCAACATAGGAGTTAGGAACTGGGAGCTCTTCTTCCTGATAAAGACGGGGAGAGGGGTTGAGATGAACGATCTAAGCCCTTGGGAGTGCGAGGACATCCTGCTGTTTCTATACGAGATCTCATCGGAGATAAATGTAAGGACTGTGGAGGCTCCTTTCATAAGGAGGATAGCATTGCAGGGTGCTCTGACAAGAGGAGATCTATACAGAGAGCTTATATCCGTTCATATGCCAAGAGGAGAGCCCAGATTTAAAATAACGGACACAAGAGATGGGAAGGGCATAATATTTGTCTCTCATAATGGATATGTCTTCCCAAGCGGGTTTCTTCCAGTACCTCTCGGGAATGTGAGAAAAGAGGGTCTTCTCAGGATATACAGGGAGAACTCTCTTTTGAAGAGGATAAGAAGAGCTGATTTCTCTGGAAAGTGTGGAATATGCGAGTTCAGAGACTTATGTGGCGGATCCAGATCTAGGGCATATGCATATAATGGAGATCCCCTCTCAAGCGATCCAGCTTGCCTCTATTCTCCTTTGCATTGAACGTCAGACTCTCTCTCTGAAAACTTTTACATAAAATTAACTATTTGAATCCTATGAATACATCCAATATAATTCAGAGCTATTCGAGAATGGGAGAGCTGCCAAGAGCGATAAATAAAATCACTTAGTTAAAGCTAGAAAGACAAGTGAGAAAAATGAGAACAAGCACATCACTAGGTAAACACTGCGAGGACCTATCAAGGACCACAGGAAACCGCCAATAAGAGGACTTGGAATTACAGCAAGCGAGATTAACGTGCCCAACAGGCTCATAGCAGTAGATCTGGCCTCAGGAGGAGCTAGTTCAATTAAAAGAGAGATCTCTGGGGACTCGTGTGCCATGAAAACAAAGCTGCTGAGAGCCCAGCAGGCTATTGCCATGCCCTTGTGAGGGGAGAAAGCCATTAAAGTGAGGAGAAGGGAGTTTGTGCCCAAGCTCATGGCCAATGTCAGCCTGTAGCCGAGTTTATCCGCTAAAGCTCCGCCAACATAGTATGAGGGCAGGGCCAAGAGGGAGGAAAGAGTGAACATGAGGCCTATCTCATCCACTTTGAGCTCCAGAACTTTATCAGCAAAGAGGGAAACATAGGGGATTACCATCTCAGTTCCGAAGCAGTAAATACACCAAGCAACATAGTAGAAAACGAGGGATCTTCTCAGCTTTGGGACAAGGGCTAGGGCTTTCAATGGCTTGACAGCATTGTGAGGCCTTTTCATCATGGAAATTGTTTCCCTCACCGATGTTAGGGAAATGAGAGAGATTATCATGAGAAAGAATGAGAAAAGGAGGACATTTGGGAAGCCATGAGCTCCAATTAAAATCCCTCCTACCCCGGGAGCAATTGCTGCTGTTAAAGCAATTATGGTGAAGATTACCCCTATTCCCCTTCCTTTCAACCTCTCCGGAAGTTTCTCCGCGATGAAAACCCTCAAAACTGACCTCAAGCTTTGAGAGCACAAGCCGAGAATCAGAAAGGCTATTATTAGCATGTAAATGTCCTTGAAGAAGCCGAGAACAACAGCTATTCCCGCAGTTCCCAATGTTGAAACAATTATTGCAGGCTTTCTGCCAAAACTATCAGCAAAAACCCCTAAAACAAAGGAAAACATTCCTCCAATCGAGAGAAGGGAGAACAACAGGCCTACCTCCTCTGTTTTAAGGAATAAGCCCAGATAAAGTGAGAGAAAGTTATACCACAATGAAACTGAGAAGGTATAGAGTGAATAAAACAGGGTGAGCATCTCCATCTCTCTATTAAAAATTTCGCGTATTCCGTTGCTCATGCACTTCTTTATGAGGTAGAGATTCATAATAATAACCTTTTTGCTGAAATCTTTTTATTTAGAGAAATTCTGATCTCATATGCCTGTGATAGTTGAGATAGCAGTGGATCCAATAGGCACCAGCTCTCCGAGCGTTGGGGATTACATAAGGAAGGTCGTGGAGGTGCTGAAGAAAAGAGGACTGAAGCATTGGATTGGCCCTATGGGAACTTCTGTGGAGTTACCAAACTTGAAAGAACTTGGAGATCTCCTTCAGGATATACATGACGAGCTTAACAAGCTCGGAGTGATGAGAATCGTGACAGCAGTCAGAGTGGATGACAGAAGAGACAAGGAGATAGACATGGAGTACAAGGTTAGAAGGGTGAGCTTTTAACATTTTCCACGGCTAAAGCTTGGAGATTCTCGGCTTTTCAGCCTAGAACTTAATCCTACCGAGCTCAGGCCGTGTCAAGACTGGGACATGACGCCTACAGCTTCTGCTATGGGCTACATGCCTATAGCCTGCTTGAGCGACTCGCTCAATATAGCGCTATCATAGGCTATCAAACTTACCGGATTTATCCCATGGTTAAAACTGTGAGCTTTCATTTAATACTCAGTACGGTCTGCATGGGACTGGGTTCCATGACTGTTTTGGGCTTCCATAAGCCCCACCAAACACCCTGTTGTATATATCGACAGCTGCTCTCACGCCCTCCCCAACGGCTTTTGCTATCTGCATTGGCTCTCCTGTGACATCGCCAGCAGCATATACTGCATACTTATTCGTCCTCTGCCAGTAATCCACAAGTATAAATCCATTTTCATCCGTGTTAATGCCGGCTTTTCTGGCGATATGGCTGTTGGGCTCAACTCCAATGAATATAAAAATGCCATCTGCTTGAATTATCTCCTCGCCTTCCTTTCCCCTTATTTTAACTCCCTCCACTTTTTCCCTTCCCATTATCTCAGTTACATAGCTGTTCCACCTGAAGCTCACATTTGCAAGGGATGAAAGCCTCTCTGTCAGTGCTTGTTCAGCTCTCATCTTCTCCCTTCTGTGGACAACTATCACTTCTTTTGCAATTTTTGCCAGATATAAGGCTGAGACTGCAGCTGTGTTTCCCCCTCCGACAACAACAACCCTTTTATCCCTGAAAAGGGGGCCATCGCAAACAGCACAGTAGCTCACCCCCTTGCCGTAAAGTTCTGCCTCTCCGGGGACATTTAACTTCTTGTCCTCAGCTCCTGTCGCTATCAATACAGCCTTAGCTGACAGCTCCCTTCCGCTCTTTGTGATTACCTTCTTCTCCTCTCCATCGAGATCCATCCCGATAACTTCCTCTGGGAAGAGAATTTTCACTCCGGATTTTCTGGCATGTTCATGGAATATCCTAGAAAGTTCCTCACCGGTTATCGAGGGGAAGCCGGGAAAATTCTCTATGATTGGATTTACCGATACCTTTCCTCCTACAGAGCTCTTCTCCACTATCAGGACTTTTAGACCATATCTAGCTAGGTATATGGATGCTGTTATCCCAGCAGGTCCTCCTCCTACCACAACTACATCCCAGCTGCTTGGAAGTTCCTCTCTTCTTAACGGGGAGAACATAATCAATAGCAAAGAGCACTGCTTTTAACCTATTTTTCAATTTTTTATCATAAGTATTTATTGTCAAAAGAGGCAGTTGAAGATGCCCAGGTTTGTTGTCCAGGAACACCATGCTAGAAGGCTTCACTGGGATCTCAGGCTGGAGATGGACGGAGTTCTGAAGTCATGGGCAGTTCCAAAGGGAATACCGGAGAGAAAGGGGGAGAAGAGGCTGGCAATACAGACAGAGGATCACGATATATCATACATAGACTTCGAGGGCACAATACCGGAGGGAATGTATGGGGCTGGAGAGGTGAAGATATGGGATTCTGGAGATTATGAGCTCCTTAGGAGGGATGAAAATATCATATCATTCATCGCCAATGGCAGTAGGATGAGGGGAAAGTATGTGCTGGTGAGATCAAAAACAGGATGGATCCTGATGAAGGTGAGCTAGATGTCAGAGGACCTGAAAATAAGGATAAAAGAAGCTCTTAAGGGGAAATTCATGGTCATATGCATTGGAAATGAGCTGAGAGGGGATGATGGGGTTGGAATATACATAGGAAGGAGGATCAAAAATGCATTGGTGACGGAGTTTCCTGAGAGCTATATCCACAGGATAAGGGATGAGAGGCCCGAGTCAATACTCTTTATCGATGCTGTCGACTTCGGAGGAGAACCAGGATCCATTATATTCTCAGAGCTCAAGGAAATTCCATCTGCAATTAGCACACATAAGCTTCCTCTCTCCCTACTGATAAAAATCCTTGAGGAGGAGGGAATTAAAACAAGGGCATATATCTTGGGAGTTCAGCCGAAAAATATTGAGCTAGGTGAAAATCTGAGTCCGGAGGTGAGAAGATCGGCTGAAATGCTGATATCGATTTTAAGACATATAATCTAAACACTCGCTGCTCTTCCAACCCTAAGCGGTATCATGCTTAATACGTTTTCACCATAAGTGTTAAATATAGGCATTGCGTGCGATTGTGAAAGAGGGGCCGCATATGGCTATACACAAAATTACTATGGTTGGTTATCAGTTTAGGCCCTGCCTATTAGATGCTGTTAAAAAGGTTAATGAAGTTGTAGGAGGAGCTCTTGATTTCAAATTTTACAATACTTATGATATTGACGAAGGACTTGCTGATACAAAGAAGCTTGCGGAGGATTTGAAGAATTCCCAAGTAGTTTTGCTTGACGTTAGAGGTGGCGATAGAGTAAGCAAGATAATTTGTGATGAGCTTAGTGCTTTAAAAAACACGGTTGTCGTTTTTGTCGGAGGCTCTCCGGAGATAATCAATCTTACAAGGCTTGGAAGTTTCTCTTTTAAGAGCTTTACAAGCTTAAGGGAAAAACCATTGCTTAGGAGGATCTTTAAGAAGAGCAGAATGGATTATGGGGCTATTTTAAGGATGCGTGAGTCATTTGAAAAGCTTGGTAGCAGAGTGCCCATCGGATTGCTTAGGCATGCTAGAAATTATTCTTTATTACTTAAATATTATGATACACCAAGTATGGAGAACTATTACGCCATGCTCCTTCTTTTGCTAAAGGAATATTGCAAAGTTAAAATAAGTGTTGATATACCAGAGCCTGTTGTTCTGCCGAATATAGGAATTAAGGACTTCAAAACAGACGAAAACTTCACTGATGTTGAACAATATCTCCAAAATTACATTTTTAAAGACCGCCCTAAAATAGGTATATTATTTTATGGAGGTTATCATTACGATCAATCCTACCCTGCAGCTAGGCTTCTAACTGAAAAAATTGAAAGCTGTGGATTCGGGGTAATACCTGTTTTCTGCTCTGATTTGAGGTACTATCTAGCGATTGAGAAATGTTTCTTTATCGATGGAAAACCAATCATCGAGGCATTAATCGATCTTCTCTGGTTCAGGCTAGCAGGAGGACCTCTTGGTGGAGATCATAGTATTACAAAAAGTGTTCTCTCAAAACTCAATGTGCCAATTCTACACGGAGTTCACTTATCATCAAAAACTGCCGAGGAGTGGCTTGACTCGAGGCATGGTATACCTCCTGTGGAAATGGTCACAACAGTCATATTACCTGAGCTTGATGGAAGAAATGAGCCAATAGTCACCCACGCAGTTAAGAAAAAGACTGTAAATGGGGCCTCTCTTGAGGAATATGTTGCCATAGAAGATCGTGTAGATAAAATGGCTCAAAGAGCTGTCAAATGGGTTAACCTGAGAAAGAAAGGCAACTATCAGAAAAAGGTTGCAATAATTCTCTACGATTATCCGCCTGGAGAGGAAAATATTGGAAAAGCTGCCTACTTAAACGTTTTTGAAAGTCTATCAAGACTGCTTAAAGCTTTAAAGGATGAGGGGTATGTTGTTACAGATACTCCATCAGGCAAGGAGCTAAGAGACCTTTTCATCTCAAAGGGTATTGTGAACTCTGGGGAGTGGATTCAAACAAGTTCAAGATTAGAAGAAATGATCAGGGTTCCTGTTGAAAGATATACCGAATGGCTCAAGGAGCTGCCAGAGAGGCCATTGAGGCGAATTCTGGAGGAATGGGGACCTCCGCCAGGTGAAATAAATGTTTATGATAATTCATTATTAATTCCAGGTTTAATTTTCGGGAACATTTTTGTTGGACTTCAGCCACCCCGTGGCATGCATGAGGATCCATCAAAAATTTATCACGATAAGGATTTGCCACCTCATCATCAGTATGTAGCCTTCTACAAGTGGATCTTGAAGGAGTTTGGTGCAGATGCCATTATACACCTTGGAACGCATGGAACATTGGAGTTTCTGCCTGGAAAGGAAGCCGGTTTATCATCCGAGTGCTTTCCAGACATACTGATAGCTAACATCCCAAACATATATGTGTATCATGCCGTCAACTCCTCCGAGTCCTCGATAGCGAAGAGGCGAAGTTATGCGGTTATAATAAACCATGCAAGTCCGCCGGTAATGATCAGCGATTTGCATGGTGATCTCCAAGAGATTGAAAGACTGGTCACTGAATACTTCGATGCGCAGCAATATGGTCAGGAAGAGGCCAGCAAAATTGCTGAAAAAATACTCAATAAAGCCAGTAAATATGGACTAGGATCTAGTGTGGAGGAGATTTACGATAGAATACAGGAGTATAAACGCTCACTGATACCCAAGGGATTACATGTTCTCGGAGACAAGCTATCGCTGGAGGATACCGTTCAATATTTGGCTTTTTTGGCCCGATATGATAGGGGTGAGATACCAAGCCTTCACCGTCTCATTCTTGAGTCCGAGGGCTTGAACTACAATGAGGTCTTGGAAAGGCCTCACATAAGGGACTCCAGCGGAAGGACATATGCTGAAATATTGAGCAGGACTGAGGAAACTGTAAAAGACATTATAAGGGAGTATATTGTTAAGGGCTCTGTGCCGAAACTCAGGGCTCCAGAAAACGAAGTTCGAAAGTCTCTTGAGTTTCTCAAGAATATTTATGGAAACATAATGCAATCTGATGAGATTGGGGCAATTCTTAGGGCGCTTGACGGAAAATTCATTGAGCCAGGCCCGGGCGGAGATTTTATAAGGACGCCAGAAGTCTATCCAACTGGAAGAAATACATATCAGCTTGATCCTACAAACTTACCGACTGAAATAGCGATGGAACGGGGTAAAAGAATAGCAGATGAGTATCTAACAAGTTTCTACAGGAAACATGGAAGATATCCTAAAACAGTTAGCGTAGTCCTGTGGGCATTTGAGACCATGAAGACTGGAGGAGAAACCCTAGCTGTAATCTTCCACCTTTTAGGCGTAAAACCCGTTTGGAAAAGCATCTATGTAAGGGAGATCGAAGTTATCCCGCTTTCAGAGCTAAAAAGACCAAGAATAGATGTGGTCGTCACGATCTGTGGGATTTTCCGCGACACTTTCTACAACATTGTGGAGCTCTTGGACAAGGCTTTTAGAGTAGTTGCTGAGCTCGATGAGCCTGATGACATGAACTTTGTGAGAGCTAACATTAAGAAAATGTCCAGCAAATACGGAGAAAGTGCAAAGTTTAGGATTTTTGGGCCGCCAGAGGGCCAGTATGCCACAAGCTTAACGGCGCTTATAGAGTCTTCTCAGTGGAGAAGCGAAGCAGAACTTGTGAACGCATACTTGGAAAGTATGAAGTTTGCATATGGAGAAAGAGCTAGATGTGTGGAATCTAGAGAGCTTATGAGCTCTCTAATTTCCAATGTTGAGCTTGTTACCCAGATAAGGGACACCGTGGATTATGAAATTACAGATTTAGATCACTACTATGAATTTCTTGGGGGGCTTACAAAGACTGTTGAGAGCAGAAGCGGACAACATCCGATGGTTTTGGTGGCAGACACGACAAAAGAGATCGTTAAAGTTGAAGATGCAAGAGAAGCTGTGAAGAGGGGCATTGTAACGAGAACAGTTAATCCGAAATGGCTGGACTCCATGATTGATCATGGCTATAATGGTGTGACGAAAATTGCCGACAGAGTTGAATATATGATCGGACTATCAGCAACTCTTGGAGGGATTGAGGACTGGATGTGGGAAAGTGTTGCCGAAAACATTGTGTTTAACGCTGAAAGAGCAGAAAAAATGAAAGACATTAACATATGGGCATTCCGCAAGATAATTAAAAGGCTTCTCGAGGCTTCAAAGAGGGGATATTGGAAAGCAAATGAGGAAACTATTAAAAAGCTTGAAGATGAATACTTAAAGACCGAGGAAATACTTGAAGAAGAAACAGTCGAGTGATGTCAATGCCGCATCACATAAGATTTGTGTTTCCGTTCACCGCCATAGTTGGTCAAGAAAAAATGAAGAAAGCTCTCCTTTTGAATGCTGTGAACCCTCGTATAGGTGGAGTTTTGATAAGGGGACAGAAGGGCACAGGAAAATCAACAGCGGTTAGGGCACTTGCAGAACTCCTCCCTGAGATAAAGGTTGTAAAAGATTGTCCATTCAACTGTAACCCTGATAACCCGAGGGAAATGTGTGATTCATGCTATAATAAGTACACTAGGGGAGAACAGCTCCCATGGGTAAAACGGAAAGTTAGGATAGTAAACCTTCCGCTAAATGCTACAGTCGATAGGGTTGTGGGTACTCTCAATATTGAGAGGGCATTAAAAGAGGGTTTAAAAGCCCTTGACCCGGGATTGCTCGCTGAAGCGAACCGCGGCATACTTTATGTAGATGAGGTCAACTTACTTGATGATTATGTTGCAGATGTGTTACTTGATGTAGCAGCAAGCGGTGTAAACATAGTTGAAAGGGAGAACATCTCAGTCATGCATCCAAGCCGTTTTATCCTTATAGGTACCATGAATCCGGAGGAAGGCGAACTTAGACCACAACTACTGGACAGATTTGGGCTTCAGGTGGAAGTCGAGCCCATAACGGATCCGGCAATGCAAATCGAGATTGTAAAAAGAGCTGAAGAATTTGAAGCAGACCCACTGGGCTTTATAGCAAAATATGAGGAAAAACAGAGAGAATTGAGGCTTAAAATTGAAAAGGCATGCGAACTTCTCCCCAAGGTTCAAATATCCAATGAACTGCTTTATGAAATAGCTAGCGTATGCTCAAAACTCTCGGTGAGCAATAGAGCCCCGATAGTAATAACTAGGACTGCTAAAACCATTGCTGCACTTTCGGAACGGACTAATGTAAACAAAGATGACGTTTTAGAAGCAATGGAACTTGCATTGCCGCACCGTATGAGGAAAAAACCATTCGAACAACCTTATATCTCACGTGAAAAACTTGAAGAGATCATTTCAAAGGACAGTTATGATATAAAAAATGGACAGCAGGGAGAGGGGAAAACTATAAACTTACAGTTTAAAGAAAGAGTTTTCAACATTGGTCCTCCATTTTCGGTAAACCTAGAGACAAAGGTAGATCAAAAAGCTTGTGCAGGAAAAAGTGGGAGAACGATTAAATCAACTGGAATTGGCAGAGGATCCTATATTTACAGCACAATACCGAAAGGCAAACCATGCGATATAGCTATTGATGCGACAATAAGAGCTGCAGCCTCACGTCTAGCAGGCTCGCACGAGATACCCTTAAAAATTATGGATGAAGATATTCGAGAAAAGGTCAGAAGAGCTAAGACCTCATCACTCATAACTTTTGTTGTTGATGCAAGTGGTTCAATGGCAGCCCGAAAAAGGATGGAAGCCGCAAAAGGAGCTGTTCTAGGCCTGCTTCTTGATGCTTACAGGCGAAGAGACAAAATTGCCTTCATAGCATTTCGAGGAAAATCCTCTGAGGTATTGCTTCCACCTACAAATAGCATAGATCTTGCAGAAAAAGCCTTAGCAGAGCTTCCAACAGGAGGAAAAACACCTCTATCTCATGCCTTGCTTACAGCCCTAAACCTGATCGGAACAGAGAAGAGGAAACATTCCAATACAATCAAACCGATTATAGTTCTGATTACAGATGGCAAAGCAAATGTCTCCCTAAGTGGGAAAATCCGAGAGGAAATAGCAGATATAAGCAACAAAATAAGGAAAAGCAACATTCAATTAGCAGTTGTAGATGTTTCTGAAAGTCTATTCACTCCAAACTACATAAAAGATATTGTTGAGGCTGCAAATGCTAGACACATAAAAATAGAAAATTTAACAGGTATCGAACTCCAAAGAGCAATAACAGAATTACTTTAAATTCTGAGCTCAAATTCTTAAAAATTCGATTAGTATGCTCCTGCGGGGAAGTAAA
>Ga0080004_1128500_pt1 | contig 29178 bp, 33 predicted proteins | sample WasSprMetagenome_FD_69207 | JGI IMG/M metagenome (GOLD analysis project Ga0080004, IMG submission 69207) | Sulfidic aquatic microbial communities from Washburn Spring, Yellowstone National Park, USA - WS (SPADES assembly) (version 2) | ecosystem: Environmental > Aquatic > Thermal springs > Hot... | reverse complement strand
AGGAACCTGGGTGAGAAAGAGGGAGGGAAGATAAAGGGTGAGGGGGGGTCGGGGGGGGGGGGGGGGGGGGGGGGGGGGGGGGGGGGGGGGGGGGGGGGGTTCGGGGGGCGGGTGGGGCTGAGGGGGGGAAGGGAGGTGCTGGAGAGGGCGAAGGGGAGGGTGGGGGAAAGGGGGAGGGAGATCCTGGAGAGGATGGGAAGGATCCTGGAGCTGGCGGATAGGATGGGGGCCAAAGGGCTCTCGGTGGACCTCAGCATAGCCAGGGGGCTCGAGTACTACACGGACTGCGTCTTCGAGGTCTACGTGGGAGGGATTCAGGTGGCGGGAGGGGGGAGGTATGACGGGCTGGCGGAGGCACTGGGGGGAGAGCCCTGTCCGGCCGTGGGGGTGGGCTTCGGGGTGGACAGGATCGCCCAGCTCCTGCTGGAGAGGGGAGGGGGTAGGGAGGAGCCTCCCTGCTGCGCCGTCCTACCCGCCAGGGAGGAGATGGTGGAGGCGGCCTTGGAGCTGGCCTCGGTCCTGAGGGGGGAGGGGGTGAGCACGGAGGCGGAGCTGATGGGGAGGAGCCTGGGCAAGGCGCTCGCCCACGTCAGCGCCAGGGGGATTAGGTACGCGGTGATCTTGGGGCCCCGGGAGTTCGCGGGTGGGAGGGTGACGGTGAGGGATATGGAGACGGGGGAGCAGAGGGAGGTGGGGGTGAGGGAGCTGGCTGGCTGGCTCAGGAGAACCTGTAGCCCAGGCTCCTGAAGATCTCCTTCATCCTCAGGGAATCCTGCTCCAGTACGGGGCTCTCGCTTATGAGGGTGATCTCGACCTTCCTCCTCAGGATCTCCCTGGCAAGGGGCTCGAAGGGTGGCTGGTCGGAGGAGAGTTCCAGGTGGTGTTTCTCGTTCCCTCTCCCCTCCCCCACCGGGGAGAACTCCACCCCGGTGAAGTGGGTGTGGAGGTGCCTGAGCCCCAGCCCCTTCAGGGCCTCGAACACCTCCGCATAGTCCAGCCTCCCCCCCTCCCTGGCGTAGAGGTGGGCCCAGTCCACCACCGGGACGCACCCCTCCACCCTCCTGCAGATCTCCACCACCTCCTGCAGGGTCCCGAAGCTCCTCTGCTTTCCCGTGGTCTCCAGGCCAAGCCTCACCTCATCCCATCCCCTCCTCTCCATTTCCCTCCTCATCCTCAGGCAGGCCTCCCCCACCCTCTCCAGGGCCTCCTCCGGGCTGAGCCTCCCGTAGAAGCCGGGGTGGAAGGTGGCCACCCCCGCTCCCATCCTGCTGGCCCTCTCCACGGACTGCAGGATCCTCCTCTCGGAGGCCCTCACCTTCCCGGGCTCGGGGGAGCAGAGGTTCACGAAGTAGGGGCAGTGCACGGAGAGCCTTATTCCCAGCCTCTCGGCCTCCCTCCCCACCTCCTCCGCCATCTCCGGGCTCATGGCCACCCCCCTCACGAATTGGACCTCCATGGCGTTCAGGCCCACCCCCGCCAGGTACCGGAGGGCCCCCAGCGTGCTCTTCTCGGGAGCCCCGGCGGGAACCCCCGCGGGCCCCAGGAAGATCTTCATCCAAGGAAACCGGGAGGGGGAAGGATTTAGGCCTTCCTCAGGAGGGGTTTTCCTCGAGATGATTGAAAGGGCTCCTTTCCTTCGGCTGGCCGGGCGTGGTGAGAAGGGGGAAAGATGAGGTGCCGACTGCTGGTCCAGCCGGCCCAGCGGGTGCCATCCCTTTTCCCCTGGAGCCGGCGGGATGCGGACTCCAGCGTCGGCGGGAGCAGCCGGAGGGTCCTTTCCACCTGGTAAAAACGGGAACCCATCTAGTTCGAGTAAAACCTCAATAGGACCCGGTCGCGGCGGGTCCCCGTTAAACCCTCTCCAGAACCCTTATCCCTAGCTTTTTGGCAACCCCGATCTGCTGCTGGTCCAGCGAGGCGAGGGGACAGTGAAGCTTCTCGGCCAGTGAGAGGAAGAGGGCGTCGTACACCGTTATCCCGTGGTCCAGCCCGATCTGGAAGGCCCTCTCCAGCAGCTCCAGCTGGGGGTGTAGCTTCAGGGCACCCGAGAGCTCCCGGAGGGCCTGGAGGACGGGGCTGAGTTCCTCCTTCTTGAGCGCTCCCTTCCTCCTCGCGGTGAGGACGGAATTGAAGGCCTCCTTGAGGGCGAGCTCCAGGCTCACGGGCTCTTCCCTCAGGATTTCCCCTATTTTTTCCCAGCCTTCCTCCTTCAGGATGAAGGAAACGAGGACGGAGGTATCAGTGACCATCACGGCTTTCCCTCACCATCCGGGAAGCGAGTCCCCTGGGTCGGGTGGGAAGGGGCCTGAGGATCTCTTCGGCCCGCCCCACCGCCTCCTTCCGTTTCTCCTTTTCGATTCTCTCCCTGAGGAACTCCCTTATCTCCTCCGACCACTTGACCTCTTTTCTGAGCCTCTCCATTTCCCTCTTCACCTCGTCCGGCACCTTTACTGAGATTACAGCCATTCATATCAATAGGTATAACAAATATTAATACTTTTGGTAATACAATTTAAGTTCTCGGAGGGAGGAGGGAAGGGAAAACCTAAAATTGGCGGCCCTCCATCTCAAGCTCGAGCGGAGGGATTTGATGGCCAAGAAGAAGGCTGCCAAGAAGAAGGCCGAGAAAAAGGAGGGGACCACCACCTCCGGCTGCTGTCGCTGAATCCCCGATTCCAACCCCTTTCCTTTTTTTCCCACCACCGGAAGAGAAAGGATGCTCAGCAGGCTGAAGAGGAGGGTGGAGGAGGGGGTGGCCCCCCTGGCCCTGGCCCTGGCCAGGAGGGGGGTGACGCCCAACCTACTCACGCTGGTGGGCCTGGGAGTGGGCCTGCTCTCCGCCTCCCTCTTCGCCTTGGGGGAGCCCCTTTGGGGAGGGCTGCTCCTCCTGGTCTGCGGCTTCTTCGACCTCCTGGACGGGGCGGTGGCCAGGAGGGGGGGAGGGGAGACGGCCTTCGGGGGGGTCCTGGACTCGGTGGTGGACAGGTACGTGGACTTCCTGGTGCTCCTGGCCATCGTCTGGGGGGGTCTGGCTGAGGCCTTCGGGATCTCCGGGCTGGTGTGGGGAGGGGCGGCCATGCTGGGAAGCTTCATGGTGAGCTACGTGAGGGCCAGGGGGGAGGCGGCGGGGACGGGGAGGATGGAGGTGGGGGTGGCGGAGAGGGGGGAGAGGCTCCTGCTGCTGGGGCTGGGCTCGTTGCTGGGGTTCACCAACTACGCCGTGGTGCTGGTGGCCATCCTCTCCCACCTGACCGTCCTGCAGAGAATGGCGGTGGCCAGGGGCAGGCTTGCTACGCGGAGAGCTTCTCCGCCAGCTCCCTGAAGTAGCTCCCCACCTGCTTGAAGAGCTCCATCCCCTTGGGGGTGATCTTGTAGTACTTCCTGGCGGGCCTCCCCCTCTGGTCCTTCCACTCGGAGGAGGTGTATCCCTGCTTCTCCAGCTTGTTGAGGACCAGGTAGCAGGAGACCATCGGGGGCCTGAACCCGAACTTCTCGTTGATGGCATCCCTGAGCTCGTAGGCGTACATGGGCCTCTCCCTGAGGAGGTTGAGGACGTAGGGCCAGAGCATCTCCACGGTGGTCTTGCGCTTTAATCTCTTCACAATTACCCCCCTTTCACCCTCTAAGGGGGGTCTAATAAAGGTTTTCCGAGGGTTAAATATGACAGGAAGTGAAGCACATTTTTAAGGGAGGGAGAGTAAAAGCGAAGGTAGCATGGGAACCATCCGCGTGGCCATCGCCGGGGTGGGGAACTGCGCCTCCTCCCTGGTTCAGGGGGTGGAGTACTACAAGAACGCCAGGGATGAGGAGTCCGTGCCGGGCCTGATGCACGTCAGGTTCGGGGAGTACCACATCAGGGACATAAAGTTCGTGGCCGCCTTCGACGTGGACCTGAACAAGATAGGGAAGGACCTCTCCGAGGCCATCTTCACCCCTCCCAACTGCACCGCCAAGTTCTGCGACGTGCCCAAGCTGGGGGTGGAGGTCATGGAGGGGCCGCTGCTGGACGGCCTGGGCAAGTACCTCACCCCCGTGATACCCCACCGCCCCAAGCCCAAGCCCGTGGACGTGGTTAAGGTGCTCAAGGACTCGGGGGCGGACATCCTGATCAACTACCTCCCGGTGGGGAGCTACAGGGCCTCCAGGTTCTACGCCGAGGCCGCCCTGAAGGCCGGCTGCGGGTTCGTGAACTGCATCCCCGAGTTCATCGTCTCGGACAAGGAGTGGGCCAAGAGGTTCCAGGAGGCCGGCCTGCCCTGCGCGGGGGACGACGTGAAGTCGCAGGTGGGGGCCACCATCCTCCACCGCACCCTGGTGAAGCTCCTGGTGGACAGGGGGGTGAAGGTGGAGGAGAGCTACCAGCTGAACATAGGGGGGAACACGGACTTCCTCAACATGCTGGAGGAGGAGAGGCTCAGCTCCAAGAGGATAAGCAAGACCGAGGCCGTCTCCAGCCAGGTGCCCTACGAGGTTCCCCTTCGCATAGGACCCAGCGACTACGTTCCCTTCCTGAAGGACAACAAGATCTGCTACATCTTCATAAGGGGCAGGAAGTTCGGGGACATCCCCCTCACCATAGACGTGAAGCTCTCGGTGGAGGACTCGCCCAACAGCGCCGGGGTGGTCATCGATGCCATCAGGGCGGTGAAGATAGCTATGGACAGGAAGATCGCGGGGCCGCTGCTGGGGGTCTCCGCCTACTTCTTCAAGCACCCCCCCGTCCAGATGCCGGATGGGGTGGCCAGGAAGGCGGTGGAGGACTTCATAAGGGGGAAGGGATGATGGGACCCGAGCCCGAGCTGGTGGTGGTGGGGCACGTGGCCATCGACGTGAACGTCTTCCCCTGGGGCGTGATCGAGAACATCCTGGGGGGAGCCCCCACGTACGGGGGACTGGCCCTGAGGGCCCTGGGAAGGGAGGTGGGGGTGATCTCCAAGGTGGGAAGGGACCTCCCCGAGAGGTTCCCACCCCTCTACCGCGCCTTCGGGATGGACACGGAGGGGATCAAGGTGGCGGGGGAGCACACCACCACCTTCGAGAACGTTTACGACAGGAAGGGCAGAAGGGAGCAGAGGTGCCGGTACAGGGCCCCTCCCCTCTCTCCCGACGATCTGCCGGAGAGCTACAGGGGGGCCAGGGGCTTTTATGTTTCCCCGGTGGTGGACGAGGTGACCCCCGAGCTCCTCCGGAGCCTCAGGCGCTCCGACTGCACCGTGATGCTGGATCCCCAGGGGCTCTTCAGGGAGGTGGAGAAGGGGGGGAAGGTCAGGATCAGGATGCCGGAGAACCTCCAGGAGTTCCTGAGGCACGCGGACGTGGTGAAGGTGGGGAGGGAGGAGGTGGAGGGCCTGAAGAAGACCCCCAAGGAGATGCTGGAGCTCCTCAAGAGGGTGGGGGTGAAGCTGGCCATCGTGACCCTGGGGGAGAAGGGGTGTCTGGCCTACCACGGGGGCAGGACCCTCAGCGTGGAGGGGCTGAAGGTTCAGGCGCAGGATCCCACCGGGGCGGGTGACGTCTTCGGGGCGGTCTTCCTGGCCAAGTACCTGGAGACGGGGGAGGTGGAGCGCTCCCTCAGGTTCGCCAACGCCGCGGCGGGCCTGAAGGTGAGGTACAAGGGGCCCGTGGGCTTCCCCTCTGAGGCCGAGATCAAGGCCTCGGCTCAGTAGCTCTTCCCCATCAAAAAGCTCCTTCCCGGCTTACCGCAGACCGCGCAGTTTCCCCCTTCCCCCTCCAGCTCCTCCCCCAGCACCTGCAGGCCCGTTTCCTCCTCCGCCCTCCGGGCGCACTCCTCCCCGCACAGGGGGATCCTCACCGCCCCACCCTCCCCCGCCGCCCTCCCGGCCTCCTGGAGGGTGGAGACCCTCCTGATCCTCTCCTCCATCCTCCTCCAGGCCCTCTCCCTCATCTCCTCCTCCATCTCCCTCACGGTCTGGGAGAGGACCTCGGGTAGCCCCTCCAGCGGTACCTCCCTCCTCTCCCTCCGGTCCCTCCTCACCAGCGTCACGGTCCGGGAGGAGCTCTCCCTGGGCCCCACCTCCAGCCTCAGGGGCACCCCCCTCCTCTCCCAGTAGTAGAACTTGTTCCCCGGCCTGAGGTTCCTCCGGTCCAGCACCACCCTGAAGCCCCTCTCCTCCAGCCTCCTCCTCACCTCCTCGGAGTAGGCCTCGGGCTCCCTCTCCTCCTTGAAGGGGATGGGGACGATCACCACCTGGATGGGGGCCAGGCTGGGGGGCAGGCAGGGGCCCACCTCGTCCGCGTGCAGCACCAGCGTGGCGGCCACCACCCTCTCCGAGATCCCGTAGCAGGTCTGGTAGGCGTACTCGTGCGTGCCGTCGGGCCTCTGGAACCTTATGTCGAAGACCCTGGAGAAGTTCTGGCCCAGGTAGTGGACCGTCCCTATCTGCAGCATCTTCCCGTCGGGCAGGAGGGTGTCGAAGGCTACGGAGTACTCGGCCCCTGCGAAGGTGTCCCACCTGGGCCTGCGGCTCACCAGGTAGGGCAGGCAGAGCCTGTCGAAGAACCTGGAGTAGAGGGAGATCGCCTCCCTCACCTGGGCCTCCGCCTCCTCCCTGCTGGAGTGGACGGTGTGGGCCTCCTTGAAGGTGGTGACCTCCCTCATCCTGATCATGGGCTTGGTCATCTTGGTCTCGTACCTGAACACGCTCACCACCTGGAAGACCTTGAGGGGGAGGTCGGTGTGGGAGCGGATCCAGAGGGAGAACATGGGGTACATGCTGGTCTCGCTGGTGGGCCTCAGCACCAGCTTCACGTCCAGCTCCTCCCCCCCTCCCCTGGTCACCCAGTAGACCTGGTCCTCGAAGCCCCTGATGTGCTCCCCCTCCTTCCTGAAGGCGTCCTCCGGGATGAGGAGGGGGAAGAGGACCTCCCTGTGCCCGGTTTCCTGCAGCAGCCCCCTGATCACGGAAAGGACCCTGTTCCTCAGCTCCATGCCGTAGGGCAGCCAGACGCAGAGCCCCTTGACCGGGTACCTGGGGTCCATGATCTCCGCCTCCAGCAGGAGGCGGTTGAACCACTCGCCGAAGGTGTCCTCCTCCCTCATGCCCTCACCGGACGCCGTTTCCCTCCGCGGATTTATAACCCTCCCGAGAGGAGGACCCCTCCCTCCCTCCTCACCACCACCATGTCCTCCCACCTTGCCCCCCCCACCCCGGGAACGTAGGCCCCGGGCTCCAGGGTGATCACCGCGTTCTCCCTCAGGAGGTCCCTGGACCCCGGTCCAAGGCTGGGGGGCTCGTGCACCTCCAGCCCCACCCCGTGCCCCACTCCGTGCAGCAGGTACCTCCCGTACCCCTCCCTCCTCAGCCTCTCCTCGGCCGCCTCCTCCACCTCCCCCGCCCTCCTCCCCGCCCTCACCCTCTCCAGGGCCGAGAGCTGGGCCTCCCTCACGGCCCTCAGCAGCCTCTCCTGCTTGGGTGAGGGATGGAGGGCGAAGGTCCTGGTGAGGTCCGAGCAGTACCCCCTGTGGGTGGCCCCCAGGTCCACCACCACCAGCTCCCCCCTCCTCAGCCTCTTCCCGGTGGAGGTGGCGTGGGGGAGGAGGGAGTTCTCACCCGAGGCCACGATGGTGGTGAAGGGGGTTCCCTCCGACCCCGCCCTCCTCATCTCGTACTCCACCTCGGCCGCTATCTCCCTCTCGCTCCTGCCCACCTCCATCAGCTCGGAGGCGCAGCGCATTCCCCTGAGGGCCATCTCCGCGGCCTTCCTCATCCATCCTATCTCCCTCTCCGTTTTGCTCTCGCAGAGCTCCTCGAAGAAGCCCCTGAGCTTCAGCGGGCGGATCCCCTCCCTCCTGAGCTTCCCCAGCAGGGAGGGGGAGGCCTCGTCGTAGGCCAGCCTCCTCTCCCCCCTCACCTCCCTCCCCACCACCTCCCAGAGCTCCTCCCCCCTCATCGGATCGTAGGGGACGGGTGGGAGGGGGCTTTCCCTCCTGGCCCTCCCCAGCTCCATCCTGGAGCAGAAGAGCAGGGATTCCCCCTCGGTGCGGACCAGGACGGCCGCTCCCGCGGAGGTGCCGGAGAAGTAGCGCTGGTGCCTGAGCACCAGGCAGGCCCCCAGCCCCCTCTCCTCCAGCTCCCTCCTCAGCCCCTCCAGCCTCTCCCTCATCGCTACCGGTTTTAGGGGAGGCGGCTAAAAACCTTGGATGGAGCGCAAGAGGGAGCTCTCCCTCCTCTACGATCTCACCTCCTCCCGCTACGACAGGAGGTACTCCGGGATCCAGCGGGGGAAGTACCTAAGGCTCCTCCCCCATCTCCCCCGGGGGGGAAGGGTGCTGGACGTGGGGTGCGGCACCGGCCTCCTCCTGAGGGAGCTGGGGAAAGGGGCGGTGGGGCTGGACCTCTCCCCGGGCATGCTCAGGAGGGCCAGGAGGAGGAACCCGGGCGCTCCGCTGGTTCTGGCCGATGCCGAGCACCTGCCCTTCCGGGAGGGGGTGTTCGAGGCGGTCCTCTCCGTCACCGTCCTCCAGAACCTCCCCCATCCCCCTCAGGCCCTGAGGGAGATGGCGAGGGTGGTTAGGGAGGGGGGAAGGGTGGTGGTGAGCACCCTCAGGAAGAAGCAGGGGAGGGAGGTGAGGGGATGGATGGAGGAGGCGGGGCTGAGGGTGGTGGAGGAGGGAGAGGAGGGTGAGGACCTCTTCTTCGTGGGGGTGAAGGTCAGAGGGAGCGGAGCACCATCCTCCTGAGATCCTCCAGCTCCACCCTCCTGAGGTTCCCCTCCACCAGCCTCCGGTTCCGGTAGGCCCTCTCCGCTACCTCCAGCGCCTCCTTCTCCCCCACGAAGTCGGAGAGCCTCCTCATCCCGTGCCTCTCCCTTATTCCCTCCACCTCCTCCCTCAGCCTCCTCCCCAGCCTGCCCTCCAGCTCCTCCAGCTTCCTCTCCCCGGAGTAGAACTCCAGGAAGGCGGGCAGGAAGAGGGAGTTGGCCTCCCCGTGCGGGATGCGGTACTTCCCCCCCAGCACGTGGCTCAGGGCGTGCACCAGCGAGGCCTGGGCGTTGGTGATGGCGATCCCCCCCAGCAGGGAGCAGAGCATCATCTTCCTCCTGCCCTCAGGCCTGTCCTCCACCGCCTCCTCCAGACCCTCCAGGAAGAGCCTTATCCCCTGCTCGCAGAGCAGGTCCACCATGGGATCGCAGAACCTGGTGAGGTAGGCCTCCACCAGGTGGCAGAGGGCGTCCATGGAGGTCTGCAGGGTGAGCTCCCTGGGCAGGCCCCTCATCAGCTCCTCGTCCAGGATGGCCACGTGGGGGCAGAGGTTCTCCGAGACGATGGACCACTTCTCCTCCCCCACCCTTATGACGGAGTACTTGGTCACCTCGCTCCCCGTCCCGTGGGTGGTGGGGACGGCGATGAGCCTCCTCATCCTGCGGGGGATCTTCTCCACCCCGAAGAAGTCCCTCACCCTCCCGGGGTTCTCCATCAGGGCGGCCAGCACCTTGGCCACATCCAGCACGCTCCCTCCTCCCACCGCCAGCACGTAGTCGAACTCCTTCCCCCTCAGCCCCTCCCAGTACCCCTCCACCTCCTCCAGCGAGGGCTCGGGGGAGATCCTCAGCACCTCCATCCCCCCCGCCCATCCCGTGTCCATCCCCCTCCTGCAGCAGAGCAGCCCCCTCCCCTCCAGTCCCAGCCTTCCCAGGGTCTCCCTGAGCCTTCCGAAGAGCACCTCCGTCCTGAGGATCATCCCTTCACCCCGCAGTGCTCCCTCACGAGCCTCTCCAGCTCCTCCCCGGCCTTCCTCAGGGTCTCCCTCTCTATGCCCGGGACCCCGCACAGGAGGAAGAGCACCCTGCCCGTCCCCTCCGTGACCTTGGTGAGCTCCGAGTCCCGGTAGGGGTAGATGGCCACCACCTTCCTCCCGTCCGCCACCACCACCTCTCCCCCCAGCCTGAGGGGCCTCTCCATCCCTATCCCCAGGAACTCCTCCCCCTCCCTCGCGAACCTCAGGAGGGGCTCCCCCTCCAGCCTGTCCAGGTCGAAGGCCCCTATGGAGATCAGGAAGCGGACGGAGACCACGTTGTAGAGGTCCACCAGGGTGTTGATGGTGGGGAAGGGCTTGCCCATCAGGATCCTCCTGATCAGGGCCTCCGCGGAGGGCCGTGTCTTGGTGGGGTCTATCCCCAGCCTCCACATGAAGTCCCGGTAGGCCCTGATGGCCCTCACCTCCTTCAGGGAGAGGAGGTCGTACCTCCCCCTCACCCTCCTCACCGTCTCCTCCTTCAGCCTCTCCACCTCCGGGTTCCTCCCCTCCACCCTCACCCCCTCCACCTCCACCTTCAGGGCCCCTATTCCGGGAAACCTCTCCTCCACCTCCGGCTCCACCCTCAGGAACATCGCGCCACCTACCTTTGGGGCTCCACCACCACCTTCAGGGACTCCCCCGCCTCGGCCACCAGCCTGAAGCCCAGGGCTATCTCCCCCAGCCCCAGCCTGTGGGTGATCATCTCCTTCACCCTCATCCTCCCCCTCCGCAGGAGGTCCAGGGCCCTCTCCAGGTCCCCCGGCGCGGCCCCGTAGGAGGTCATCACCCTCACCTCGTCCCTCCAGATCTCCGCGGGCCTGAGGGGTAGGGGGACCCCTGGAGGGGGAACGGCGAAGAGGAGGACGGTTCCCCCCCTGTCCACGCACTCCAGGGCCTGCTCCGCCGCGGAGGGGGCGCCCGTGCAGACGATGACCCGATCCGCCCTTCTCCCCAGCACCTCCTCCACCCTCTCGGGCAGGTTCTCCCCCGCCCTGAGGGCGAAGTCGGCCCCGAAGCGCTTGGCCGCCTCCAGCCTGTAGTCCTGAACGTCCGAGACCAGCACGGTGTCGGCGCCCCTGAGCTTGGCCAGCTGGAGGTGGAGCAGGCCCGAGACCCCGCTGCCCAGGATCAGCACCGTGTCCTCCTCCCCCACCCCCGCCAGCCTCTGCCCCCTCACCACGCATCCCAACGGCTCTATGAAGGTGGCCTCCTCGAAGGATAGCTCGGGGGGGAGGTGGTAGGTGCCCCTCTCCACGTTGATCCTGGGAACCCTCACGTACTCGGAGAAGCCCCCGGGATCGTAGTTGGTGGTGTGGAGGGTCTCGCAGGCCGTCTCGTGCCCCCTCGTGCAGTAGCGGCAGGTGCCGCAGGGTACGTGGTGGGAGACGAAGACGCGGTCCCCCACCCTCACCCCCTCCGTTCCCTCCCCCACCTCCTCCACCACCCCCGCCGCCTCGTGCCCCAGCACCCTGGGGGCCTGGGGATCCCGGTACCACTCCAGCACATCGGTGCCGCAGATGCCGCAGGCCATTACCTTCATCAGGAACTCCCCGGGTCCGGGCCTGGGCTTGGGAAGCTCCTCCACCCTGACGTTCAGCCTCCCGTGGTAAACGGCGGCGCGCATGAGGGGCTCAGGTCCGGGCGGCCTCGGCCTTGATTTCGGAGAAAAGCTGCTGGGCCTCGGAGGGGGTGGCGTTCTCGTGGATGATGGCCCGGAGGGCCCTGATCATGGCCACGGGATGATCGTGCTGCCAGATGTTCCTGCCCAGGTTCACCCCTATGGCCCCCTTCTGGAGGGCGTCGTACACGAACTCGAAGACCTCCCTCTCCGAGTCCACCTTGGGTCCCCCCGCTATCACCACCGGGACGGGGCATCCCTCCACCACCTTCTCAAAGCCCTCCCTGCAGTAGTAGGTCTTAACCACCCTGGCCCCCAGCTCCGCCGCTATCCTGCAGCACAGGGCCAGGTACCTGGCCTCCCTCTTCTCCAGCCCCCTGCCCACCGCCGTCACGGCCATCACGGGTATGCCGTAGTCCTCGCACTCGTCCACCAGCCTGGCCAGGTTCATCAGGGTCTCGTGCTCGTACCTGCTCCCCACGAAGATGGAGAGGGAGACCGCGCTGGCGTTGAGCCTTATGGCCTCTTTCACGGAGGTGGTGATCCCCTCGTGGGAGAGATCCTCCCCCACCACGCTGGTTCCCCCCGAAACCCTCAGGATGATGGGTTTGGTGTTGGTGGGGTCCACGCAGGAGCGGAGGATGCCCCTGGTGAGCATGATGGCGTCCGCGTAGGGGAGGAGGGGGGCTATGGTCCTGCCCGGCTTCTCCAGCCTGTGGGTGGGCCCCTGGAAGTAGCCGTGATCGATGGGGAGGAAGAGGGCCCTACCGTCCCTCTGAATGAGCTGGGCCAGCCTGTTTCTCATTCCCCAGTCCATCGCTTCCCTCTCTCCTCTTCCCCCCTTTAACCTTATCGCCGGAAAAGGTTAAGATGGTCCCCTCCCCTCATTAGTGGGTGCGGCCGTGGTCTAGCCTGGTCTAGGACTCAGGCCCTCCAAGCCTGCGACGCGGGTTCAAATCCCGCCGGCCGCACTTTCCCAACGCAGGCGGTTGAAGCTCCGGTTTTGAGGGTCAACGAGCCCAGCAGGAAGCTTTATAGGGTGGTAGTGGCAAGAATCTCGGTAGTAAGACGGTAGAAAAGACAGAAGGAAAGGTTCTTCTTGAACCCTCGTTGGAGAATCCTTCCAGAGGGGAGGCTAAGCCCTTCGGTTCTCCAGGGAGAATCTTCTGAAGAGGGTGAGGGCACGAGAAGGGCGAGGGGAGCGCTGTTGGTTCTGCTGCTCGTGCTGGCTTCCCTCACGATCGTTTCTAGCGGACCGGTGAAGGCACAGGTTCCTGAGCCAAAAACCTGGTACGTGATTGAGAATGGAAGAGGAGAGCAGACCGGTGATTCTTGGGAGAACGCGTTTGCGACCGTACAGGACGCTGTAAATGCCGCTTCGGAGGGCGATCTGATAAAAGTGGGGGATGGGACCTACGGAGAATTTGAGGTGACCAAATCAGGGCTCACGATCGAGTCCGAGAACGGTCCGGAGGTAACCCGGATCGAGAACCCTGAGGTTTCTACCCTCGCGTACGTTCATCCCACCAACGGCTCTATCACCAATGTTGCCATCAGGGGGTTCACCCTCACCACTCCCACTCTCAGCACTCCCAATGTAGCCATCCAGTTTGATGGTGTTTCTTAGTCTAGGGTTCAAAACTGTAGGATAATCCTTATCCCAAGCTCAGCGGGGGATTCCTACGGCATCTACTACTCCAGCAGTAGCTTCAACGTGATAGAGAATTGTGAGGTCGTGGGCTCAAGGGAGTATGAAGATTATGACTCCTATGGAATCTACTACGAGTACAACAGCAACTTCAACGAGGTGGAGAACTGCGAGATCGAGGAACCTGCTGGGGATGGGGGTGGACGTGGTGGCCACGGGGGAGGTGGAGGGGTGAGCCTTTTTTGCCCGCCCTCCGAGGTGAGGGGATGGCGGAGAGGGCCCTGAAGAGGTATCTGGAGATGAAGGACCTGGAGGGCTGGAAGGAGTACAGGGAGCTGAAGGAGAGGAAGGTCAAGAGGAAAGAGGCGTTATAAGCTTCATCCCCCCTCCTCTTTGATGGCCACCTTCGAGGAGCTGGACGCCCTCTTCCACCCCCGCTCGGTGGCGGTGGTGGGGGCCACACCGGGCCTGGACCACTTCGTCCTCCCCATGCTGGAGGCGGGAGGGAGGGTCTTCCTGGTGAACCCCAACCGGCAGGAGCTCTTCGGCCTCAGGTGCTACCCCTCCCTGCTGGAGATAGAGGAGCCGGTGGACTACGTGCTGGTGGCCGTCCCCGCCCGCCTGGTTCCCGAGATCCTGCGCCAGTGCGTGAGGAAGGGGGTGAGGGTGGCCCACATCTTCAGCTCCGGTTTCGGGGAGGTGGGGGAGAGGGGGCTGGAGGAGGAGGTGCTGAGGGCGGCAGAGGGTAGGGTGAGGATCATAGGCCCAAACTGCATGGGTGTCTACTGCCCCAGCTCCTTCCTGCGCTTCGCCTACCACCAGCCCCCGGAGCCGGGGGAGGTGGGCTTCATCTCCCAGAGCGGGGGGCAGGCGGTGAACTTCATCTACGCGGGGGTGGTGAGGGGGTTCAGGTTCAGCAAGGTGATCAGCTACGGGAACGGGGTGGACCTGGACGCGGTGGACTTCCTCCGCTACCTGGGGGAGGACCCGCAGACCAGGGTGGTGGGGATGTACCTAGAGGGTCTCAGGAGGGGGAGGGGGAGGGAGCTGAGGAGGGTGATGGAGGAGGTGAGCGTGAAAAAGCCCGTGGTGGTGCTCAAGGGGGGAAGGACGGAGGAGGGGGGGAGGGCGGCCTCCTCCCACACCGGCTCCCTGGCGGGGGCCGGGGAGGTCTGGTCGGGCTTCCTGGAGCAGGCGGGGGCCCTGGAGGTGGAAAGCTTCACGGAGATGGCGGACCTCCTCGCCGCCCTCCTCCGCTCCCCCCTCCCCCGGGGGAAGGGGGTGGTGGTCACCACCGTCTCGGGGGGAACGAGCGTAGTGGAGACGGATGCGCTGGTGGAGGAGGGGCTGGAGGTGCCGGCCCTGGAGGGCCTGGAGGGCCTGGAAAAGCTGAGGAGGGCGGGGACCAGCCTCAGCAACCCCCTGGACATCTGGCCCGCCTACGCCAGGGGCTTCCTGGACGAGGTCCTGCTGGCCGTGGCCTCCCATCCCTCCGTGCACTCCCTGATCGTGGAGATGCAGGCGGAGGAGTTCAGGGCCTACCGTGAGACCCCTCCCGACTGGCTGGAGGACTTCGTGAGGAGGGTGGCGGCGGCGGGGAGGAGGGTGCAGGAGGAGAGGGGCAAGCCCGTGGTGGTGGCCGTTCCCCCCTCCTACTTCAGGGATACGGAGGAGGGGATGAGGGGAGGCTTCCAGAGGGAGGGCCTGGCCGTGTGCGGCTCCGTGAGGGAGGCGGGGAGGGTGCTCCTGAGGATGCACCGGTACCGGAGGTGGCTGGAGGGAAGGGGCTACCGGCCCCCCCTCCGCTGAGCCCTCCCCGGGTTCACCCCCTCCAGCTTCAGGCTCAGCTCCTCCAGCTTCCTCTCCACCCTCTCCAGCCTCTCATCCAGGTCGGGCTCGGGCTCCCTGGGACCCCTGACGAGGTAGGCCGCCAGCAGGCCCGCCAGCGCCCCGTAGACCCCTATCCCGCTGGCCATGAGGGCTATGGTGAGGATCTTCCCTCCCGTGGTCACCGCCACGATGTCCCCGAAGCCCACGGTGGTGAGGGTGGTGAAGGCCCAGTAGAGGGCGTCCAGGGACCCCTTCAGGTTGGGGTTCCGGCCGTACTCCAGGAGGTGGAAGCCCAGCGCCCCCATGAGGCAGATGATGAGGAAGCTCACGGCCACGCTCCCCACCCTGCTCTCCTCCAGGAAGGAGAGGGCCCTCACCAGCTTCAGGAGCCTGAAGAGCCTCACCATCCTGATCACCCTCACCGCCCTGAAGAGGCGGACCGCCGCGAAGGGGACCGGTATGGAGGAGAGCAGGTCGTACCAGTGGGTGAGGGCGTACCTGGCCCTCCTCTCCGCCCTGAGGATGGAGTTCGCGTAGTCGGCGAGGAAGACCAGGGCGATGAAGAAGTCCGCGGTGGTGGTCAGGTGGGCCACCTCGGGGTGATCCAGCTCGTAGAAGAGCATCCCCACGCTAAGCAGGGCCAGCCCTATCAGGAGGGCGTCCGCCCACCCCTTCCTCCAGCTTTCCTCGCCGGTCAAGGGATAGAAAGAGGGGTGTTGAAGCGGAATAAATTCTTTTCAGTAGTTCCTTATGAGGTCCCCTCCTCCCTCCAGGCTCAGGACCTCCGTGGTCCCATCCTCTATCAGCTTCACCCTGGCGTCCCTGTAGAGCTTCTGGATCAGGGACTCGTCCGTGGTCCCGTAGGCCCCGAAGAGCTGGAGGGCCGCGTCCGCCACCTCGTAGGCCACCGTCTTGCAGTAGACCTGGGCGGCCAGGGCGTGACGGTAGGAGGCCCTGAAGGTGAACCTCTCGAAGTTCTCCCTCCACACGTGCTCCATCACCCTCCTGGAGTAGGACCTGGCCGTCTCCACCCTGGTGAACATCTCGAACAGTTTCTTCCTCACCAGCTGGTGCTTCACCAGGGGCTTCCCCCCCTGCACCCTCTCCCTGCAGTACCTCAGGGCCTCCTCGAAGGCCGCCCTGGCCAGGCCCACGGAGGAGGCGGCCATCCAGGAGGAGGTTATGCACAGGATCTGTGGGAGGGTCATCAGACCCGTGGAGGGGTGAAGGGAGCCCTCGGGGAGGGTCCTGTATCCCTCGGGTATCCTCACGTCCTCGAAGACCAGCTCCCCCTGGGGGCAGTCCCTCTGCCCCAGCTTCAGGATGGGCGGCCCCTTCCTCACCCCCGGGAGGTCCAGGGGGACCACGCACCCCGCCCCCACGCTGCCCCTCGCTATGTCCAGGTTCACGTGGAGGGCCACGTGGGTGGCGGCCGGGGCGGAGGAGATCCAGGAGGACTTGGTCCCCGAGATCACCCACTCCCTCCCGTCCTTAACCGCCCTCACCTGGCCAGGGGTGAAGCGCGAGAGTTCCTCCCCCTCCAGGATGGTGTCGCAGGCCAGGAGCCAGTCGGAGCCGTGCTCGGGCTCCGTCACCCCCCAGCACCCGTGGTACCTGGCCTGATCGTCCTCCAGCCAGGGGCGGACGAAGTTCTGGTTCAGCTCCTCGTCGAAGCCGGAGGCCGCGAAGAGGACGGGGAAGAGGTCCACGCCGAAGGCTATGGAGAAGCCCGAGCTCCCCCAGGCCACCTCCTCCACCATCAGGTGCACCATCCTGGCGGGGAGCCCCTCCCCCCCGAAGACCTGGGGCACCGGCCCCCTGTGGTAGCCCAGCCTCTTCCAGGCCCTCATCACCCTCCAGTAGGGGGAGTCCCTGGCCACCACCCTCCTCGGGTACTCGGAGGAGGGCATCCGGTCTATCTCCAGGGAGGCGGGCCTCACCACCTCCTCCGCGAAGCGGTGCACCTCCTCCTTCAGGAGGTTCTCGTCCTCGGAGAGCTCCTCTATCTCCGCGTATCCCAAGGAAACCCCCTAGACCCTGTACTCCTTCTGCACCTCTGTGATCCCCAGGGTCATGTCGAACTGGAAGTAGAGGGCCGCCACCACCTCCCTGATGGGGATCCGGTGGATGGGGTCCACCGCGGAGGGGGAGTCGTAGGTCACGGAGGCCGGTCCCGTCCAGATGGTCTCCCTTCCCTGCGGGTCCCTGTGGAAGTCCACGTCCGAGTACCACTTCACCAGCTGGGTCAGGCCATCCCCTCCCCTGATGGGTGGCAGGTGCCTGACGGAGAGGAGGGGGGTGGGCTTGGGGAGGACGGCGTTGACCAGATCCATGGCCACCCTCTCCTCAGGCTTGAAGGTGAAGGTGAGGAGCCTCTTCCCCCTGGGCCTCTCCATGATGGCCTGAACCACGTCGTACTCCTTGGAGAACTCTATGTGGGCCAGCTTCTTGGGCGCCCCCGCCAGCTCCCTTCCGGCCGCCATGGCCGCGTCGTTGGTCACGTAGATGTAGGGGATGTAGTACCCCAGCTCCCCCCTGACGTCCCTGGCTTGGATCACGGAGAGGAACTCGTAGTACTCCCCCAGGGTGGAGAAGGAATAGTGGGAGATCCAGAGGCCCGCGTAGGGGGGGTCGGAGAAGAGCTCCACCCCCTCGGGGAGGAGGGCCTCCACCGCCCTGTCCGTCTCCACCATGGCCAGCAGGCACTCGCAGTTCCTGTACTCTATCTTGAGGCGCTCCGCCGGGGTGCCGGGGGAAAGGTGGGTGCCGTAGAGGGAGGAATCGAAGGGAATGGAGAGGCCTTCCTTACCACCCCGGAGCACCACGAAGAGAAGTGGGCTGAGGGGGATAAAACCTTTTCTCACCGAGGCGGGTAGTCAGCCTACCACTTCCGGTACCTCTGGATCTCCTGGGTCAGGTCCACGCTGGTGAGCATGACCGTTCTGCAGCAGTACCTCTTGAGCCCCATCTCGTCCAGCACGGTTCCCGGGTTCTCCCCCGCCTTGACCCTGCGGTCGAACTCCTCGTACTTGTCGGCCAGGAGCTTCCCGCAGGTGATGCACCTTATAGGCCTCATTCCCTCACCTGTAGCTCTTCTGGTATTTGGCCCTTGCCCCGTATCCCTCGGGCTTCTTGGGCAGCTTGAACCTGGTGTCGCTCTTTATGAGGGTCCAGTCGTACTGCCTGAAGATTTCCCTGAGGTCCGGTTTCTCCTCCTTCGCCCACTCTATCAGGCCCCTGGCTATGGCCGTCCTGGCGGCATCGGCCTGTCCCATCACCCCTCCCCCCCTCACCCTCACCCTTATGTCCACCTTCTTGGCCACCTCCTCCGCCAGCAGGAGGGGCTCCAGGATCTTCAGCCTGGCCAGCTCCGGTCCGTAGGTCTCCAGGGGGACCCCGTTCAGGTAAACCTTCCCGGTGCCCTCGGTGAGCACCGCCCTGGCCACCGCCGCCTTCCTCCTTCCCGTTTCTATCACCCTTTTTCCGCTCAGAACCTCGCCCCCAGGAGCCTACTCAGCTCTCCCACCTTAATAAACCGCGTCCTGCCCAGTTTCTCGGCCTCCGCCTCCGGCAGCCTGGCGAGTTCCTTGCCCTGGAACTCGGGTGGGACCCCCACGTAGACCCTGAGCAGGCGGTAGGCCTTCCTGCCCTTTTCCTGGTGCTTGGGCAGCATCCCCCTCACGGTCAGCCTGACTAGGTCGTCAGGGCGCCTGTGGTGGAAGGGGCCCTTCCTGGGGTTGGCCAGGTTCCTGGTCTGGAACCAGGCCTGGTAGGAGGCCAGGATGGAGGGCTTCTTACCCGTGATCAGCACCTCCTCCGCGTTCACGATGGTTACCCTCTCGCCCTCCAGCAGCCGCTTGGCCACCACGCTGGCCAGCCTCCCCAGCACGTGCCCCTTGCCGTCCACCACCAGCATGCTCTCACTCCACTATCCTGAGTCCCTTCCCCTCAGGGTTCTCCTCCAGCAGCTGCAGCAGGCTTAGGGCCTCCCCCCCCGCCCCCACGATCTTCCTCTTGGCCGGGGCGGAGAACCGGAAGGCAGCCACCCGGAGGGCCTTGGTGAGCCTGCCCGCCGCCAGCACCTTCCCCGGCACCACCACCGTCTCCCCCTCCCCCGCGTACCTTTCCAGCTGGCTGACGTTGACCTCCGCCCTGCTCCTCCTGGGGCGGGAAAGCCTGTCGGCCAGCTCCAGCCAGATCTTCGCCTTCCTCTTCCGGCCCTCCTCCCTCAGCCTTCTCACCAGGGCCCGCAGCACGGGATTGGTAGGACCTGTGGGTCGCATATTCTCACCTGGGTGTTCGGGGTTAAATGGGCTTTCCTCCCCAAAAGCTTTTAGTGCTGGGGAGGAAGAAGAGAAATTGGGCTGGCGGAGGGAAGGGGGGGAGGGAGGATGAGGGTTGCCGTACGCCAGCAAGCTGGAGCTCAAGGGCTTTAAGTCGTTCAGGGACAGGGTAGAGCTTCCCCTCTCCAAGGGCCTAACGGTCATAGGGGGTCCCAACGGCTCCGGTAAGAGCAACATCGTGGACGCCCTCTGCTTCGTTCTGGGGTGGATGAGCGCGAAGACCATGCGCGCGGAGAGGTTTTCGGACTTCCTGTTCAGGGGGAAGGGGAAGTCGGCACCCTACGCGGAGGTCTCCCTCCACTTCAACAACGAGGACGGGGGCCTGAAGGTGGGCTCCGACACCGTGGTGATCACCAGGGTGGTGGACAGGGAGGGGAGGTCCACCTACCTGCTGAACCGCAAGCGGCTGAGCAGGCAGGAGGTGGTGGACCTGCTGGGTAAGGATCTGGGTGTGGGGGAGTACAACTTCATCCTCCAGGGGGACGTGGACCGCTTCGTGAACATGAACCCCCTGGAGAGGAGGGGAATAGTGGAGGAGCTGGCGGGGGTGGCGGAGTACGAGGCCAAGAAGGAGAGATCCCTGGCCGAGCTGCAGAGGGTGGAGGAGAAGCTCTCCGCCAAGAGGGTGCTCCTGGAGGAGGTCTCCAAGACGCTGGAGAGGCTGAGGGTGGAGAGGGAGAACGCTATCCTCTACAGGGAGCTCAGGGAGCAGCTCCTCTGGCTGAGGAAGGAGAAGTGCGAGCGCGACCTCTCGAGGGTTAGGGAGAGGAAGGAGGAGCTGGAGGGGAGGATGAAAAAGCTGGAGGAGGAGCACCGCCTCCTGACGGAGAGGCTCTCCTCGCTGAGGGAGGAGGAGAGGAGGCTGGGGGAGGAGATAGAGAGGGGGGCGGCCCCGCTGCTGGACTCCGAGAGGATGAAGCAGAGGGTGAGGGACTTGGAGGACCAGCTGGAATCCCTCCGGAGGCAGGAGGAGGAGGTGGAGAGGGAGATGAGGGGTCTGGAGGAGGAGGTGAAGAAGCTGGGGCCCAGCTTGGAGGAGCGCCTCTCCAGGTTCAGGGAGGGATGCCGCAGGTTCCTGGAGCTCAGCGCCTCCTTCCTGAGGAGGAGGTACGGCTCCCTGGAGGAGGCCCTCGCGGACCTCAAGGAGCTCAGGAAGGCGGTGGAGGAGCTGGGGGAGCGGTTGAGGGCGGTGGAGGAGGGCATGAGCAGGGCCTCGGATTCACCCTCCCATCCCAGGGAGAGGATGATCTACGCGAAGGCGAGGCTGGCCCAGATAGAGAGGACCAAGAGGGAGGTGGAGGGTAAGCTGTCCGAGGCCGAAAAGGAGCTGGGTCGCCTCTCCTCCCTGGAGAGGAAGGCCAGGGAGGAGCTGGAGGGGAAGAGGAGGAGAAGGGAGGAGCTCAGGAAGAAAATCGGGAGGCTGGAGGAGGAGGAGGGCGAGGTGGGTGGCAGGCTCAGGAGGGCGGAGCAGGAGAAGGGCTCCCTGGAGGCCGAGGAGAGGGCCCTCCTCCTCAAGCTGGAGGAGGTGAGCAGGGAGGCGTCGGAGGTGAAGCCCAGGAGGGTGGAGGGGGTGGGGAGCGAGAGGGAGCTGGAGAGGAAGATAGGGGAGCTGGAGGCCAGGATGAGGGAGCTGGAGCCCGTGAACATGAAGGCGGTGGAGCAGTTCGAGGAGGAGGAGAGGAAGTACTCCTCCCTGAAGGAGACCCACGACAAGCTGGAGAGGGAGAAGCAGGTCATCCTGAACTTCATGGAGGAGATAGAGAGGAAGAAGAGGGAGGCCTTCCTCTCCGTTTTCAGGGAGCTTTCGGAGAACTTCGGGAAGATCTTTTCGGAGCTCTCCCCGGGTGGGGAGGCCAGGCTGGTGCTGGAGTCCGAGGAGGATCCCTTCAAGGGGGGCGTGGAGGTGGTGGCCAGGCCCGCCGGGAAGGAGGTGCTGAGGGCGGAGTCCATGTCGGGGGGGGAGAAATCCCTGGTTGCCCTGGCCTTCATTTTGGCCGTGCAGAGGCTGAAGCCGGCCTCCTTCTACGTCTTCGACGAGATAGACGCCCACCTGGATGACGAGAAGGTTCCCAGGGTGGCCAAGCTGCTCAAGAAGTACTCGGAGAACTCCCAGGTCATCGTGGTCACGCTGAAGGACCCCATCATGAGCGTGGCCGACAGGCTCTTCGGGGTGACCATGGAGGGAGGGGTCTCCAGGATAGTTTCCCTGGACCTCTCCAAGTACGGGGGATAGAATGGAAGTGGTGGTGGACGAGCCCTTCGAGATCCTGCTGCACCTGGTCCAGGAGGGCAAGCTGGATCCCTGGGAGGTGGACATAGAGGTGGTGATGGAGGCCCTGTGCAAGAGGATCTTCGAGAGGGGGGTGGACCTGAGGCTCTCCGGGAGGGCGATGCTCTCCTCCTCCATCCTCCTGAGGCTCAAATCGGAGGGAACCGGGAACGGGAGGGGGGAGGATGGGGAGGAGGAGCTGGAGCCCCCCGAGCTGGAGCTCCCCGAGATAGGTCCCCTCTTCCTGATCCAGCACGAGGGGAGGAAGATAGGGCTGGAGGAGCTTCTCTCCGCCCTGAGGGAGGCCCTGCGCGAGGTTCCTCCACCCAGGGTGCCGGAGCGCAGGCTGGTGGAGAAGATGGTGAGGAGGATCAACGAGTTCCGCCTGCGCATAGAGGAGTACCTGGAGGGGCTCTACTCCAGGATCCTCTCCCTCTCGGGGGGAGGGGAGGTGGCTTTCTCCTCCCTGCTGGAGGAGCCCACCAGGAAGTGCGCGGTCAGGACCCTCCTCCTCCTCCTTTTCCTCTCCCACCGCAGGAAAGTCAGGCTCCGGCAGGAGGAGCCCTTCGGGGAGATATACGTGAGCCCGGTGAGGGAAGGAGATGGGACTGGAGAGGGACAAATCGCTGGTGTATGCGGCCCTGTACGCGAGTGACAGGCCCCTGACCCTGGCGGAGCTCAAGGGGATTTTGGGGACCTCCTCGGAGACCTACGTGGAGAAGGTGGTGGAGGAGCTGAGGAAGGGTCTGGGGCCGGACTCCCCCTTCGAGCTGGTTAACACCGCCAGGGACGCGGTGATGCTGAGGCTCAGGGAGGAATACCTGCCCAGGCTGAAGGGGCTGGTGAGGAAGGTCAGGCCCTCCAGGGGCATGCTCAAGACCCTTGCCCTGATAGCCTACGAGCAGCCCGTCCACCTCTCCAGGCTGGCAAAGCTGAGGGGGGGGCACGTGTACGAGCACGTGAGGCAGCTGGTCTCGCTGGGTTTCGTGGAGTCCAAAAGGGTGGGGCGCACCAGGGTGCTCAGGACCTCCCGGAAGTTCGCCAGCTACTTCGGGCTGGAGGACGATGAGGAGCTCATCCACCAGAGGCTGCAGGCGGGGCTGGGAAGGGAGGGCAGGGGGGAGAGGGGGAGCCGAAAGGCTCAGAACCTTTTTTAAAGGAGGAGGGGAAGAGGGAGCGGTATGAGCAGGTGGCAGGGACGATCGCTCAGGAAGCCCAGCGGTGGCAGGATCTGGAGGAGGAGGGAGAAGAGGAAGAGGGAGCTGGGGGAGGAGTACATACCGGCGGTGGTGGGGGAGAAGGAGAAGAGGGTGGTGGTCAGGACCATGGGAGGGGGGAGGAAGCTCAGGGTGAGGGTGGTGGAGAAGGCCAACGTTCTGGATCCCAAAACGGGGAGGTACGCGTTGGTCAGGGTGCTGGGGGTGGTGGAGAACCCCTCCAACCCCCACTACGTCAGGAGGAACATCGTCACCAAGGGGGCGGTGATAAAGACGGAGCTCGGAAGGGCCAAGGTGGTGAGCAGGCCTGGCCAGGAAGGGGTGATAAACGCCGTCCTGCTCCAGGAGGGCTGATCGGCTCAGCCGCTCCGGGCTCTCTCCCCTTTGTTATATGTCAACTCCCATATACAAGCCTTATAAATATATAACGGCGTTATAAAAGGGAAATGCCCAAGACCGTTCAGGAGATAAACGAGCGTATAAGGCGCGGGGAGGCCGTGGTTCTCACCGCGGAGGAAATGGTGGAGCTGGTGAGGTCCAGAGGGCCCCAGGCGGCGGCGGAGGAGGTGGATGTGGTCACCACGGGCACCTTTGGGGCCATGTGCAGCTCGGGAGCCTTCCTCAACTTCGGCCACTCCGATCCCCCCATCAAGCTCGGTGGGGGGGAGGCCTACCTGAACGACGTTCCGGCCTACACGGGCCTGGCGGCGGTGGACGTCTACTTGGGAGCCACAGCGGTATCGAGATCGAAGGGGATGGAGTACGGAGGGGGGCACGTGATCGAGGACCTGGTGAGGGGGAGGGAGGTGGAGCTGGTGGGGAGGGGGTACGGCACGGACTGCTATCCGAGGACGGAGATCAGGACCACCCTCACCCTCGGAGACCTGAATCAGGCCATCCTCTGCAACCCCAGAAACAGCTATCAGACCTACGTGGCGGCCACCAACTCCACGGATAGAACGATTTACACCTACATGGGCATCCTCCTGCCCGAGTTCGGCAACGCGACCTTCGCAGGGGCGGGTTGCCTCAGCCCCCTGACCAGGGATCCGGAATACAGAACGCTCGGGACGGGCACGCGCATCTTCCTGGGGGGAGGGGAGGGGTACGTGGTGGGGGAGGGAACCCAGCATTCCCCCCGCAACCAGAAGGGGACCATCATGGTGGCGGGGGACCTCAAGGGGATGGACGCCCGCTTCCTGAGGGGTGGGACGATCACCCGGTATGGCTGCACCCTCTTCGTGGGGCTCGGCATTCCCATCCCCATCCTGGACGAGCGGCTGGCCGCGGAGGCGGGAAGGGGCAACGAGGAGATCTTCATCGACCTGGTTGACTACGGCGTACCCAGGAGGGAGCGGCCGGTCCTGAGAAGGGTGTCCTACGCCGAGCTTTACTCCGGGAAGATTGCCCTCAACCGGAGGGAGATACCCGTCTCTCCCCTGACCAGCCTCAGAATGGCCAGGGAAATAGCCGAGCTCCTGAAGAGGAGGATAGAGAGGGGGGAGTTCCTCCTTTCCGAACCCTCCAGGAGGCTCCCCACCGACACCCCCTTCAGCCCCATGAAGCAGGTGGAGCCCCTCCTGAAGGTGGGGAGGCTCATGACGAGGAGGCTCGTGACGGTGGGGCCGGAGGAGAGCCTGGAAAGAGCGGCGGAGCTCATCAAGCAGCACGGGATAGACCATCTCCCGGTGGTGGAGAGGGGCAAGCTGGTGGGGATCGTCACCTCCTGGGACCTAGCGGTTTCCATAGGAACGGGAAAAAGGAAGCTCAGGGAGATCATGACCAGAGAAGTGGTAACGGCCCAGGAAGAGGAGCCCATAGAGGTGGTGGTGAGAAGGCTCAAGCAGCACGGGATCTCCGGGGCACCCGTGGTCAACGGGAAGGGGGAGCTGGTGGGCATCATCACCACGGACGACATTTCAAGAGCCCTGGAGGAGAAGAAGTGAGCCCCGGGGGGTCACCGCCTGCCCGGAGGGTTGGGGCCGGAGATTCCCTCCAGCCCCTCACCCGCCCCTTCCATCTTTATAACAGTGTTATCAAGGATGGGGATGAAACCGCCCTGTGAGGTGTTCAGGGATTTCCTTCCGGCCATTAGGGCCATCCTCGTCAAGGATCTGGTCGAGAGGCACCACCTGAGCCAGGTCGAGGTGGCGGACAGGCTGGGAATCACCCAGCCCGCCGTCAGCCAGTACCTCCGATCCCTGCGGGGGGCGAGCCGCGTCAGGGCCCTCCTGAAGAGAAGCGACTTCATGAGTTCCCTTAGGAGGCTCTCGGATGCCATCGCAGCCGGAGAAATGGGGGGGGATCAGATAGCGAGGGAGTACTGCCATCTCTGCGCGATGCTGAGAAAGGGCCCCTCCCCCTGACCCGAGCCTCCCCTCCAGGTTTTCCTCGAATTAGGTGAGTTCTGTTGCTTCCACCGATACAAAAGTGGGATCCGCATCCCGTCGGCCCGAGGGGATGATCCGGCTGGACCCGCAGTGGGGACACCTCATCTTTCCTCTCCTTTTTCACCCCACGCCCCGGCCAGCCAAATAGAATGGGAGGGCCCCTTTAAAAAATCACCTATCTCGAGGAAAACCTCCCCTCCAAAACCTTTTTATATCCCTGGACTATAGCTGGATTGAAAATGGATGGTAAATGGAGGAAAAGGAATGGAGAAAAAGGGGGAGGTGAGGGTGTTCCTGGACGGCCTCTACCTCAGGGTCATAGACGATCTCATCACCGCGGGGTACGGGACCAACCGGAGCGAGGTGGTCCGGAAGATGGTCCACGACTGGGTGATGGCCAACATCGGGGGATTCCACGGGCTGATGCAGTACTCCAAGAAGGAGAAGTAGCGATCACCCCCCACCTTTGCCAGCCCGGGGGGCAACCTTTCCCCCCAAGGTTGCCCCCCGCCTTTACCATCTTAGCCCCAGCCCCTTTTTCAGGATTTTGGCCAGGTAGGATAGGAGGGGGAGGTTCTCCCCCCCTATGGAGGTCTCCCCCTTCCTTATGGCCTCCAGCACCCCCTCCACCCTCTCCGCCTCCACCTCCGTGTAGGCCAGGCCCACCTCCCTCTCCTCGTGCCCGTCCGAGCCGGCCGTGATCGGAAGCCCCTTCCTCCTGGCGTACCTGAGGGCGAGGGGGTTGGAGAGGAAGTAGGAGCGGGAGTTGAAGGCCTCTATGGCGTCGAAACGTGCATGGTGCACCAGCCCCGGCTTGCCACTCAGCCAGAAGGGGTGGGCGGCCACGGCTACCCCCCCCTGTTCCCTTATGAGCTCCACCGTTTCCTCCGCGCCCAGCCCAGCCGGCACGGGCTCCCTCACCCCCAGCCCCAGGATGTGCCCGTGCCTGCTCGTCACCTCTATCCCCGGTATCACCAGCAGGTTGGAGGGGGGGAGGAGGCGCAGCTCCCTGAGGGCCCCCAGGGAGTCGTGGTCCGTGAAGGCGAAGCCGTCCAGTCCCTTCCTCCTCAGGACCCTGCAGAGGAGCCTGAGGGAGCACCGCCCGTCGTAGGAGTGGGAGGTGTGGACGTGCAGGTCCAGGCGCGGCGTCTACCTCACCCTCGTTCCCGGTTCCACCGGCCTGTCGGGCACGATAAGGGAGAGCCCCTCCTCCCTCTCCCCAGCCGCCAGGATCATCCCCTCCGATTCCACCCCCAGGATCTTCTTCTTCTCCAGGTTGGCCACCAGCACCACCCTCCTCCCCACCAGCTCCTCCGGGGTGTAGCTCCTGCCTATTCCGGCCATAACCGTCCTCATCCCCTCAGGCAGCCTGAGCTTCAGCCTTAGCATCTTTTCCGAGCCGGGCACCCTCTCCGCCTCCACCACCTCCGCCACCCTCAGGTCCACCCTCTCGAAGTCCTCCGCCCTCAGGGGGGGAGGGGGGGACACGGGGGGCTCCACCATCCTGAACAGCACCTGGGGTTTCTCTATGGGGTGGCCGGGTCTCAGGTCGAAGCTCTTGGCCTGCTCCCATCCCCTGATCTCCACCTTCAGCATCCCGGCGATTTTCCCGGAGGTGAAGGGAAGGAAGGGTTGGAGGAGGACGGAGAGGGCCTTCACCAGGTTGAGGCAGTTGAACAGGCAGCCCGCCGCCTCCTCCCTTCGGCCCTTCAAGGCCTCCCAGGGCTTCTTGGACTGGAAGTACTCGTTGCCCGCTTTGGCCAGCATCATTACCCTCTCCAGCGCCTGGTGGAGCCTGAACTCCTCCAGCAGCTTTTCCACCTCCCTCGCGCAGGAGGCCACCTCCCCCTCCAGCTGGGGATCCACCGCCCCTTCCGGAACCCTCCCCCCGAAGTGGTTCCAGGTGAAGGTGAGCACCCGATGAACCAGGTTGCCCAGGGTCCCTATCAGCTCCTCCTTCAGCCTGGTCCTGAGGCCCTCCTCGGAGAAGGAGCCGTCCTGGCCGAAGGAGACCTCCCTCAGCAGGAAGTACCTGAGGGCATCGGGGGAATAGGTGCGGGAGAAGTAGAGGGGGTCGAGCGTGATCCCCTTGCTCTTGCTCAGCTTCTCCCCCCTGTAGGTGATGAAGCCGTGGACGAAGATCCTCCTGGGGAGGGGGAGGTCCAGGGCCATCAGGAGGGAGGTCCAGATGACGGAGTGGTGCCAGCTTATGTCCTTGCCTATGAGGTGCAGGTCGGGGGGCCACCTGCGGGAGAACTCGGGACCGGGATAGCCGGCCGTGGTGAGGTAGTTCATGAGGGCATCCACCCACACGTAGAGGACGTACCTCTCCTCCATGGGCAGGGGGATGCCCCAGCTGAAGCCCGAGCGGGAGATGCAGAGGTCCCTGAGGGGAGCCTCCAGCCTGCGCAGGATCTCGTTCCTGCGGCTCTCGGGCTGCAGGAACTCGGGATGCCTCTTCAGGTGCTCCAGAATCCTCTCTTGGTATTTGCTCATCCTGAAGAAGAAACCCTCCTCGCTCACCCACTCCGTCCTCACCCCGTGGACCGGGCAGTTTCCCTCCACCAGCTCCTCCTTGGAGTAGTAGGTCTCGCACTCGGTGCAGTAGAAGCCCTCGTACCTCCCCCTGTAGATCTCCCCCTTCTCCTCCAGCTTCCCCACCAGCTCCCTCACCACGGCCAGGTGCCTCTCCTCCGTGGTCCTGATGAAGTCGTCGTAGGAGATGCCCAGCTCCTCGCACATTCTCCTGAACTGCGAGGACATCTCGTCCACCAGCTGCTGGGGGGTTTTGCCCATCCTCTCAGCGGTCCTCTGGATCTTCAGGCCGTGTTCATCCGTGCCCGTGCTGAAGTGAACCCTGGCCCCCTTCAGCCTCCAGAACCTGGCGATCACATCGGCGCATATCTTCTCGTAGGCGTGGCCCAAGTGGGGGGAGGAGGTGGGATAGTCTATCGCGGTGGTTATGAAGAATTTGGGTTCCGTCATCCCTCCCCCCGCTCAGAGCTGCAGGAGTTCGGCCTTAGCCTCCTCTCCCTCGAGCACCACGTAGGCGGCGTATCCCTTGAAGAGGGGACCAGGGTTGACCACCAGCGTTTCCCCTATCCTCTCTATGCCTCTGGCTTCGTGGATGTGGGCGCAGAGGTTGAGGACGGGTTTCTTTTCCTCTATGAACCTCCTGACGCTTTTGCTTCCGGCGTGCGCTCCTCCCTTGCATAGATCCGCCGAGGAGTTGAAGGGCGGTGTGTGGGTAACCAGCACCACCTTTCGGTCCTCCCTGAAGAGGGAGGAGAGGCTCTCCCATATCTCGTTTTCGGTGAACTCGAAGGGGGTATTGAAGGGGGTGATGTTTGACCCTCCCAGGCCCAAGAAGACCCACTCCCCCAGCTTGATCCTCTTCCCATGCAGGTTGATCCCCCATTTCTCCAGCACCTCCACTATGGTCTTGGGGTCACAGTTTCCGGGGATGCAGAGGACCGGAACCTTCAGCTCTCTCACGGGCTCCAGCACCTCCTCCCCCGCGCTGATGGGGCCGAACTGGGTGAGATCCCCTATTATCACCAGCGCGTCGAAGTCCCCCCTCTCCACGCACTTGGAGAGGTTGAGCTTGCTCTCCGGCTTTCCGTGGAAGTCCGACACCGCCAGCAGACGCATTCTGGCCATCAATCACACCGGTAGAGAGGCGTTAAATCCGTTTTGCTCGGGGAGGGTGGGTACCCGCTAACGTTAAATGTCTTCCTTACCTACCTTCATCGCTTATGCAGTATAGGTGCGTCAGCTGCGGTAACGTGTGGGAGGGGAAGGAATGGCGCTCCACCTGCTCCAGGTGCGGAGAGACCGTCACCGGCATCCCCCATCCAACCCCCAAGCCCGAAGATCCCGAGAAGCTGATCCAGTTCCTGCTCTCCCTCCAGAGGGAGAAGGGATGGTTGCCCAGGGAGGTGCTGCAGGAGACGAGCAGAAGGCTGGGGGTCCCGCTGGCCAGGGTCTACCAGGTGGCCACCTTCTACAAGGCCTTCTCGCTGGCCCCCAAGGGGAGGAACGTCATCAGGGTGTGCATGGGGACCTCCTGCCAGGTCAAGGGCTCCCAGACGATCCTGGAGAGGAT
>Ga0080004_1127752_pt1 | contig 29182 bp, 25 predicted proteins | sample WasSprMetagenome_FD_69207 | JGI IMG/M metagenome (GOLD analysis project Ga0080004, IMG submission 69207) | Sulfidic aquatic microbial communities from Washburn Spring, Yellowstone National Park, USA - WS (SPADES assembly) (version 2) | ecosystem: Environmental > Aquatic > Thermal springs > Hot... | reverse complement strand
GAGGTATGCAAAGGTCGTAGGGCCGAGGATGAGGCATGGGGTTATAGTTGATTTCATAAGAAAGCTGAGGGAAAACAGAGGAAAACTGGAGATACTGGGTGATGGATCCCAGAGGAAGTCTTATGTTTACGTGGATGATGCAGTCGAGGCCACTCTAGCTGCATTCAGGAATATGGATAAATTTAATGTTTATAATATAGGTTCAGATGATTGGATAAGCGTGAAAGAAATTGCTGATATTGTGGTTGAGGAGATGGGCCTAAAAAATGTCGAGTATGTTTACAGGCCCTTTATGGATGGGAGAGGGTGGCCTGGAGATGTGAAGATGATGCTCCTTGATATATCCAGAATTAAAAATATTGGATGGAGGCCAAAGCTAAGCTCCAGGGAGGCTGTCAGGACTGCTGTCAGGAGTCTGCTGAATGGATGAATCTAGTCCATCTACTTTTGCAGGGATCAAAGCCCTTAATGTTGAACGCTTAGAAGCTCTTCTTACTGTAATACTTAAGCTGAAAGGAGAGAGGTAAAATACGTCTGAAATGCAAGCACCATTGCTAATTGTTGTGGGAACAAGGCCAGAAATAATTAAACTAACTCCCGTAATAGAGTGGCTGGATAGATTTGGTGTTGAGTATGTATTTATATGGAGCGGGCAACATTACGACTATAAATTAAGCAAAATATTTTTCGAGGAATTTGAAATTCCAGATCCTCATGTGAATCTGAACATAGGCAGCGGGAGTCATGCGGAGCAGACAGCAAAAATGATGATAAGCCTTGAAAAGCAGATTAAAAAAATTAAACCATCAATAATAGTTGCAGAGGGCGACACGAACACCGTAGTAGCCTCATCTTTAGCCTCACTAAAATGCCAAAAGCCTTTTTCTCATGTCGAGGCCGGGCTCAGAAGCTGGAACATTACCATGCCGGAGGAAGTAAACAGGAAAGTTGCAGATGCCATAGCAACAATACATTTTGCACCGACAAGGCTTGCTGTGATCAACCTCCTTCTCGAGGGAGCATCGCAGAAAAACATCTATCTAACTGGAAACACCATTGTTGACATGGTAAATAAGTATAAAAGCCTAATAATGGAAAAAAGTGAAACGTTTCTTTCAGAATATGGGCTTAACAAAAACGATTATATTTTAGTAACATTGCACAGGGCTGAAAACACGGACTCCTTTCGAAGGCTTGGGAATATCTTAAAGGCACTGGCAGAACTTTCGCAGCAGTATGAAGTAATATTCCCAATGCATCCACGTACAAAAAATAAAGTGATAAAGCTGGGGCTAACAAAGTATCTTCAAAAGATAAGGACTGTAGAGCCTTTAGGCTATCTAGAATTTCTTTCACTTCTGGCAAACTGCAGCGTGGTCCTGACAGACAGCGGCGGTGTCCAAGAGGAAGCCTTTATACTAAAGGTTCCAACAGTGACCCTAAGGTATAATACTGAGAGGCCGGAAACGACAATTCATGGACTAAACAAACTTGCAGGAGCCGACACAGAATTGATTGTAAAGCACACTCTCAATCAAATAAAATGTGCAGAGAAGATAAAGTCGTTGAATACTGGAGATCTATTAGGAGACGGACATGCAGGGGAAAGGATAGCCAAAATATTGAAGGAGTTCTCTGAGAAGGGAATTGTACTGGAGGAGCCGGATCTGAGAGAAACACCTGTGGTTACATATACCCTACTTGAAAACGGAATGGATCCGAACGCAATATTTGAGGCAGTGATAGGCTTCGACAGGAAAGGTGAACCATGTAGCTTGTCAGAGGGTTATCAGATGCTGCTTGCTAGAATCAGAACCAGCTATGATAAGAATTCTCTTAATTCCGAGTAGCGATTATCTGGGTCACCCCTTTCCGCAGAGACATAACCAGATATTTGAAAGGATTCATGATGGCAAGGATTTTGAGGTTCACGTTGTCAGATTTAACATGTTCAGGAAAGCCAAGCTATCTAGCAAATGTATTATCCACGATTTTCCCCTAGAATTTAATACGAGTAGAGCATCAGCATACTATCTGCTGAATGCTGTGAACCATATTCAGGAGATTCTGAGGATCATTAAGCACGAGGCCATTGATGTGGTTGTTGCTGGGAATCTCCTCCCTCCCTTCCTGCTTGAACTCTATAAGAGGATTTCACATTTAAGATTGCCCTTCATATTTGATTTGCAAGATTACTATCCGACATCGGCAGCGGGCTACATATGCAACATTCACAGCTTACCCGGAACAGTTGTAAGGGGATTCTTCGAAGGCATGACTCAAGCATTGATCAGGATGGCTGATGCTGTGACTGTGCCCGGTTTTGCACTTGCCATGTATGCACGTAACGTACGAGGGAGGGCAGGTTCAGGACAGGTTTATGTGGTTCCAAATGGGATTTCAGAGCACTTTCTTAAGCCGCATGATGGTCGCCATATAAGGAAAAAATTCGGATATGACGAAGAAGACTTGGTTGTGGGCTATGTTGGCAGCATAGAGTTCTGGCTTGACATGAAAACCCTGATTAGAGCTTTATCCAAGGCTTATCGAGATGGGCTTAGGGTTAGGTTTATGCTAGTGGGCGGAAGATTGCAGACAACCTACGCTGAGAACATTATGAAACGGATAAGGCATGAGGGAATAGATCATATAACCGATTGGGTTGGCTTCGTGGAGCATGAAAAGGTTCCTGAGTATGTTGCAGCAATGGATGTGGGCACAATACCCTTCGATGTGAGTAATCCTACAGCTTACTATGCAGCTCCAAATAAACTATGGGAATACCTATCACAGGGAGTAAGCGTGGTTTCAACACCCATACCTGAAGCACTTGTGTACCGTAGCCTACTAAACATAGCTGTAAGTGAGTATGAATATATAGCTACACTGAATAAGATCAAAAGAGAAAAGAATGCAAGAAATTGCAACTGGAATAATGTTGAAGCATATCTGAGGAAGCAAACGTGGAGTGCTAGTGCAGAGGAATATAAAAATATCATTTTATTGAAAACTAGGAGATAATACGAGAAGATGAATATTGTTCATGTTTCAGCTCTTTATCATCCCTTCCTAGGAGGTTTGGAAGTAGCTGTTCAAAAAGTCGCTGAGAATCAGGCAATTTTAGGTCATAACGTCTATGTCCTGACAAGCGACCAGTATTTTGCAGATGGACAGAGAGTCGAGCAACTCAATGGCGTAGAGGTACACAGAATTAGTTCGCTTAAATTGCACTACCCATTCCTAATAGTCCCTATTGAGGAGGTAAATACCCTGTTGAAGGAAGCTGATGTTGTTCATGGGTGGGGACACACCTACTACTTCGCTTACAGAATGCTTGCAAAAGCAAAAAAGCTTGGTAAATTCACAGCAACTTATTTTATAGGAGTAGATTACTTGAAACAACACTACAACCCTCTAATAAGATCCTTTGGTTTCAAATATCAAGAAAGTATCACTAGGAGAACGGTTAAGGTATCCGATCTGGCACTAGTAACAAATGAATACGAAAGAGATATCCTTGAGAAAAAATATAGCATAAAATCAATAGTTCTTCCTCATGGTGTGGATGCACTGTACTTCAAAACACCTAATTTAGCAAAATCTTTTAGAGAGAAGTACAAGGTTGATGGGAGAATAATCGCTTATATAGGTAGGATACATCCAACTAAGGGGCTAGATTTACTAGTCAGAGCATTTATAGAGGTTTCTAGAACAGAGCCGGATGTGATCCTCCTTATAGCGGGTAAAGGAGATATGAGATATCTCGAGAAGTGCATAAACTTGGCGAAGAAATTCAGCATGGAAGATAAAGTTAGATATTTAGGATACCTATCTGAGAAGGATAAAATAGGGCTAATTGACTCTTCGGAGTTTGTTATACTTCCATCAAGGCATGCAGGAGAAAGCTATCCCCTTATTATCGATGAGGTAAAAGCACGTGGAAAGCCTCTAGTAGTAACCAATTATGGTGCTTTACCCAATATGGTTGTAAACTTTGTTGAGGGAATGGTTGTAAACGCGGATGTTAGCAGCCTATCAAGAGGCATTAAGTATGTTCTATCTAATTCAAGATCATTTCAGGTTCTATCGAAGCTATACGCATGGAGTGAGGTGGCTGAAAAATTGGTAACCTTATACAAAGAATATAGCATTTTATGACACGATTCAATTTTTATTATACCATGTGCGCAGGAAAGATATGAAATGTACATGATGTATTATGTTATGATACTGGCTGTATAATTTTATGAACATTTCATTTACACAAGCACTCTTAATGTTCACTATCATACAGATACTGCTATACTTCTTAATGTTGATAATTGCGGATAAAAGAAGCAATATTCTAACTGAAAGCTTTTCTAAATATAGGAGTCTTAGCACCCCAGTAAGTTTTATAGATAAGATCTCTTTCATGCTATCAGCGATAGGACTATTTCTCACATTATTAACAGGTAGAGAAACTATGCTATACTTTTTAATACTTTCGCTAATTCTTTTCATGAATGCTCTTTACATTATCTTAGGAAAACCCTCAGGTTTTATGCTTGGTTCATTTATACTATGGCATTTAATGATGTATTTAGATAAAGTTCCAGCTATCGATATAGGTGTTGGTGAGGGTTCAGAGATGGTTAGAGAAATGAGATTAAACGATCACTGGCAATTTCAGTGGGCTCACAACCCCTCCTACAATCCTTTACCTACAATAGCATTTTTGGAGGGAACGTTGTCCAGAATAACTACTATGAACTGGTACAGCTATAGTCTAGTACAAATTGCATTTCTAGCAATACTAATTGTGTATGATCTTGCTATCTATATACTTACATATACAATAACTAAAGATAGCAAAGCTGCTTTAATGTCAATATCGCTTGTTGCCATAACACCTGAAACACCAATACACCAACATCCATATCAGTGGAGTGGAAATGCTCTCGTACTAATTGCTACATCACTATTAATTAATATTATTAAAGGAGAGAGGTCTAATATTAATTTTATAACAATTATACTTCTATTCACAGGTGCAATATTTGCACATGCAACAGGCTTATCATATATATTCCTATTATTGGTCTTATTATTCATAAGAGCTGTTCCTAAACACTTACTTCATAAGAGAGAGCTTCTAGTTTTATTTGATACGCGCTGGTTAATACGCATTCTAAGCGTACTCTTGATAATATTAGTAGTGAGATCAGTATATACTTATGGATATTTAGGATACACGTATCCAGCATTAGAAGGTATATTTCGAGGTTTAGTTAATTTGATTAGAGAATTCTTCGCGCCATCAGAAGAGACTAGTAGAGCCATACATATACCTCTCTATGAGAGAGCCGGCATTACATGGATTCAGACATATGTGTGGAGCTATGCATTATCGATAGCAACTGCCTATATGCTATACTCTCTGATCGAAAGTAAAACAAATCTATTGGAATTTACACTATACACTACCTGTGCACTCTTTATCTCAATAACATTTATAGGATATGGATTGTTGAAATCAAAGGAATTTTATTGGCTGAATAGAACAGTTGTATTTATACCCCTAGTATATCCATTGGCGGCAAAAGCCTTAATTAGGCTATTTAGAGGTTTAATACATATAACTGCAGAGCTGTATTCTATTATAGCTCTGCTAGGATTACTGTTATTCGTAGCAACAGCACCAATAGCAGCACAAGATCCGAACATATCACCTATACAATATGCAAGAGCGCGCAATTCTGATCCTATTTCTCTATCACCAAGCGATATGTTGAAGGCGGAAGCTATCATCGGACATCTATACGGAGCTATAAAGCTGGATCTTGTAGCCTCCCGCCTATATAGGACAGGGACCTATAAGTGGGTGGGAAATGCTACAGTAGTGGGTGTTTGGCTTCCTTCCTATACATGTAAGCTTGAGGCAGCCATCGGACTGTTCTCTTTTATAAACAAAGCAAATAGCCCTATTACCGCTGTATTAACACCTGATAAGGCAAACAGGAATCTTCCACTTATCTTCAATACCGGAGATGAGCGGGTGTATCTACACAAAGATTAGCATTCTTGCATATCAAGTGTGAGAGATAGTGCATTTCGGTCAACGGCATACATGAAAATCCTGATCTTAACAACAGAATACCCGCCGTATTCCGGTGGAGGAATCGGCTCCTTAGCTTATGAGCTGTCAAAAGGGCTGATAAAAGCGGGCAATGATGTTGTAGTTGTCACTAGGTCCTCAAGACCCAGCAAAAGAGGCAACAGGGTTCATTACCTCTTCTCCCCAGAAGTTCCAGGCAAGGATGTCCTGTACTATGTGGTGAGGATGAGGGATGTCAGGAACATAGCTTTTCAAGAAAAATTTGATGTGATACACGACCTTACCATGTTCTCCTCATCTCAGCCATGGATAACTGGCTTAGCACCAACTGTGCGCTCAGTACAGGGCTCACCGCAGATCGATATGATCAGGAGGATGTCCGGCCTTGAGGACAACTTGAGAAACATCCTCTTCAACATAACCCACAGGTTGCAGCCCATGCTCGTTGGCCTGCTCAAAAGACCAGATATCAGGATTTATGTCTATGTATCGAGGTTCGCAATGATTGACTCGATAGGAAGGATAAGGGATGAAGCACTGAGAAGGAAGCTGATGGAGAGATCGATGGTTGTCTATAATGGCGTCGATGTCGATGCACTGAGGAGGATAAGGGATGAGGTGCTCAAGGATGAGGGGCTTGATGGGCTTTCCCTGGCCTTCATAGGAAGGTTGATGGAGTATAAGGGCGTAAAATTCCTCTTAAGGGCATTTAAGCGTGTGGTTAACGTGGTTCATGAGGCCAAACTGCACATAGTTGGCGACGGACCCATATACAGGGATCTGCAGGAGCTAATTAGGAAATTAGAAATTGAAAAGAATGTAATAATGCATGGATCACTGTCCAGAGTTGAGGCGATGAGGATCCTAGCAAGATCAGCCCTTTTGACCCATCCAAGCCTTTATGAGTCCTTTTGCATGGCCATTGCAGAGGCATATGCAATGGGCAAGCCTGTTGTCACTCACAGGGCTGGTTATGCAAGGGAACTTGTTGAGGAGCCAGGGGCAGGGTTGACAGTGGATGTGCTGAATGAGGAGGAGTATGCAAATGCGCTGATAACGTTGCTGACCGACGGAGATCTTTACAGAAAGTTATCCAAAAATGCATCATCATTTGTTGAAAATAAGCTAAATATTGATACAATGGTCAGAGGCTACATGGAGGCGTATAGGCGTGCGATCGAGGGCTAGGGCATTATCAAATCCCTTGGGAGATAACCAGCGTTGCCAAGCCATTAATTATGTGTTTTGCTTGGACGAAAGATGCTCAATTGCATGTAGGATGCTGTCCAATAAGCTGATGTGCCTCCCATAATGTACATAGATATCCACCTCTACTTGGAGGAATTGGCAACAGGACCAAGCAGTTCTTCGATAGCAAACTCTCACCAATGAGATTCGCTAGGACCTTCGAACATGTTCTGCGCAGCATTAACGTTTGATGATGGTTACGCGGAGCAAATTAAGTATGCGCATTTGCTGTATAGGATGGATGTTCCAGGCACGTTCTACTTAATTACCGGATTTAAAGAGTACATGGGAAGGGAATTAATGGTCAACAATAGGGGCTTGGTCAGGGAACTCCTTGATATGGGTCATGAGGTTGGCTCACATTCCCATACTCACAGGGACTTAACAAAACTCAGTGTTAATGAAGTCGAGGAGGAGTTTAGGCTTAGTAGGGATGTCATTGAGGGGTTAATTTGTGATAGCAATATTGGAATTGCTTACCCGTACGGCTCGTTCAACGAGGACGTGATAAAGGCGGCGAAGAAGTACTTCATATACGGTAGAGTGATGGGCAGCTTCAATAGGTGGAATGAAAAAGCCATTAAGTATGCACTGGGCGGCATGGGCGCCAGGCATTTAATAAAGCTACCTGCTAAGGCCTTTAAAGGCTTAAGGTTGGTTACCGTGGTTTTTCATGACGAGCCAGCATGGCTTGTCAGATTGATAATCGAGTACTTAAGAGCCTTCAGCACTAGATTTGTAACCCTTCATGAGGGTTTAAAATGCCTAGGATTGTGAGCATCCTTCACCATCCGATACTTCCAGTCGGGCTCGGCAGGCTGGCTGAGGAAGACAACTTAGGCTGGCACTTCAGGTCCGCAAAAGCCTTAGCTAGATACGGCGGCTACAAGGCCATCGCCGCGAGACCCAGCGGGAGCTCTCGGACGGCATACAAGGTCATTGATAGGGTCGCCGTGGTGTTGACGCCATCAACCAACCTATCGCCAAGTCCGAGAATTTGGAAGTGGAGCTGGATGTCAAGTGCTCTTGTTGAGCTCGCAGAAGAGACAGTTAAGCGGGGCTTCTTACCATACGTACATGAGTATAGGGCGTTGAACTCCGAGCTAGTAATTAGAAGGGTTACTGATCACTCGATGATACTCCAGCACCACGGCTCGCTTCCGCCTAGTCGCTTCAGCTTAAGGGAGCCGCTGGGCTTCGTCAAGGAGCTGAGCAGGTTGAGGTTTAGGGATGTGCTTAGGTCTATGATAGAGGTCTTTGTTGATGATGAGTGGGGTTTTCTTAATGTTAAAGGTCGTCATGTTATTGATGTAGGTGCTTTTAACGGTGATTCGTCCATATTTCGTAATCAACGGAGCCGAGAAAGTTATCGCTGTCGAACCTCATCTAAGGACATATGCAGAGCTTCTCATAAACATTAGGTTAAATGGCCTCCAAAGTAAAATAATGCCAATAAACGTCGCTCTGGGCAGAGATGGTTTCATCGCACTACCTATTGACGTCTCGCTTGACGCTGTTATTGACAAGATTTATGAGGAGGTTTGCGAGCAAAGTAGAGTGGTTAAGGTTAAGTCGATCAAGTTGGGCGTTTGAGAAGGCTAGGAAGGCCTTAGCAAGTCGCCGTCTGTTTGACAACTGGCCCTCGTTAATGATTAAGTACGCCTTGCTCAGGCTTGGCTTCGACGTCAAGCTTATCGCCAAGATTTGTGGTTGCACCTTTGAGATGAGCCCCAAGACCTTCAAGCAGCTTGTCGATAGATCTTCACGTGGGCTTATCAAATCCATCATGTGTGTTGATGGCAGGATGCTCGTGAACGGAGTGGAAGTCAAAAACATCGATGACGTAATTTACAGTACGGAAACATGGGCTAGAGTGCTTGGCTGGGCTTACGACCCAGTTAAAAGATGCTGGTTTAAGGGTGACGTGAAGTTCAGGCGTATGTATTGGCCCATACTTAGGATCTTTGATCACGGCGAGTATAAGTCGTTGAATGTTAAGGATAGGGTTGTCGTCGATGTCGGCGCCTTCGTTGGTGACTCGCCAATTTACTTCGCTTTAAAGGGAGCTAGGAAGGTTATTGCTATCGAACCTCATCCGGAGGCCTATAGAGAGATACTTGAAAACATCAGGCTTAATAAGCTTGAAGATGTGATAGTGCCTATTAATGCTGGTTTAGCGAGCAGACATGGTAGAATACATATTGAAAGGATCGATATCGAGAGAACGGCTACTACTTACTATAGATCCAGCAAATGTGATGGTGAAATCACGACATTATGTTTGGGCGAGCTAACCAGTAAATACAGCATCGATTCTAATGCCGTTCTAAAACTGGATTGTGAAGGATGCGAATACGACATAATACTCAATGACTATGCGCATGTCAAACTATTTGATGAGATCATACTTGAGTACCACTCAAACGTTGGCGGTAAGCCTAGTGAATTATTGAAGGTATTGTCTCGTGATTACCGATGTAAGATTGTGGAGAAACTTGGAAGGAACTCTGGGATAATACATTGCGTTAGGAAATAGTAAACAGTAGGAATGCCCATGGGAAATCCTGGATATCTTTGGAAGCGGGCCTTGCAGTATATGTGGCGTTGTTAATAGTGCTAACAGGGGCTGTGGTGAGCAATGAGGATCTAATGCACCTGATGAACATTAGCAGAAGTGTGAAATATGTGGGCTCAGTTATGAGCAATATACTAAGTATTGTAATTAGAGTAAAGTTTATAATGAATTTATGTAGTAAGGGGATGGGGAAGCGATGAAGATGAGGGTTGGCATAGCTGGCTGTGGTTTTGTTGCTAATTATCACGTTAATGCTTGGAGGAGTGCTGGTGCCGAGGTCATGGCCGTTTCCGATATCGCTGAGGATAGGGCTAGGGAGTTTGCTCGTATGCATAACGCTCCGCGTTATTTTACATCTGTGGGCATCAAGAATGGAAAGTTTGTGCTGAGGAACGATGTTAAAGGGCTGAAACGGCTTACCTACGGCTTTGTAGTGTCCGTTAAATGGGACGGTTTCACTGGTCTGGCTCGTCTTATAGCTGAGAGATTAAGAAGATCATTTATAACGTGTTGAAAGTTGAGAAGCAAATTACTAGTAAAAAAGTTGTCCGGGGCTTTTATTTGTCCCTTAGTTTTACAGGTAAGGATATCGATTACTCATGAGTTTGGCAGCTTAGAGATAATACGATGTTTTAATCCATTTAATAAGAATTAGCTATGGACAAAATAAAGACGCTAATCGTTCAGGAGCTTTGGTGGCCTAAAGGCAGGGGCGGTGTTTTAGCCACCCATTTAATAACTAGGATGTTGGCTAGGCATGATTTTGAGGTCAGAGTTGTTACAGGTGTTAAAGGTTACGAAGCGATAGATGATGTGGAGTTTATCTATGAGCCCAAGCTTAGAGCTTATAATAAGTTGAGGCTTTGGCTAAACACCCATGCACTAAGTAGAGAAAACTGGTTCAGGAGACTTGTTGAGTGGGCTGACATCGTCTACATACCTCGCTATGCTTATCCAGTAATCCATGTGGCTAGGACATTAAGGAGGAGGGTTGTCGTTCACCTACATGATTATCAACCTATATCTTACACAGCAGTCATTTTCCATAAAGATCGATTTAGGAGCGATTTCACGCGAACGTTTTACTATGAATCACATCAGCATGGCCTAGCAAAAGCCTTGATCGCATCGCCACTCACGCCCATCAATAGACTTGCCAGGAAGTGGGTATCACAAGCCGACATGATTATTTGTGTATCGAATAGGCAGCGTGAAATCATTGAGGAAAAAATGCCGGAGATCAGAGGCAGAACAACGGCCATCTACAATCCACTGCCAAACATACCATTTGCAGATAAGAGATTAACTAACGAGAAGATCCTGCTTTATCTGGGTGGTTCCAGCTTTGTAAAGGGCTTTCGCATTGCCCTCAAGGCTATTGATGAGGTCTTAAAGAGACATAGGGATTTAAGGGTGATAATGACAGGGGTTAAGAGAGGCGAGGTTCTCACACAAAACTGCATAGTTTATGAGGAGTTGCCCCACGAGGAGGTAGTTAAACTGCATGCAACGGCATACGCGCTACTCTTCCCATCGATATGCGAAGAGCCACTGCCATATGTGGTCGTCGAGTCCATGTTAATGGGCACGATACCCATAGCTGCTAAAGTTGGTGGCGTACCTGAGATAGTCAGGGGATCTCCAGCTGAGGATTATTTATTCACGCCTAAGGATATTGACGAATTCATAGATAAGGTAGGGATACTTCTATCGCAGTCAAGGGATAGCGTTGTGGATGCCGGAATGAGGCTAAGAGAGCATGCACTTAGGCTATTTAACGAGAAGGAGGTCGAAAGTAAAATAGTGAATCTGTTCGAATCTCTACTGAGTCAGAAATAATGTATTAGTGCTTACTTTATAATGGTTGCTTTTATTGTTAATGAGACTTTTACTAAGAAGAGATGTGGCGATTTTTGGGTAGCTGGTTAGAATGATTTATGAGTCTAAGATATGATAAGAATTATACGTTTTATAACTCAGGAATAAAACCTTGGATTATAGTTCTTATGGGACCTGTAGGTGTAGGGAAGACCACGATTAGGAAGTACTTAGTTCTAAGTCTTAGAAAGAGGGGAATTAAAGCAAGGGGAAGCTATATTAGGTTAAACCATGCATTTGCATATCTTTTTCTGCTGACTGTGACCAAGATCCTTCACTGTAAAGGCCCCGAGCCCATTTCCACACTTGGCAGATACAATCCCCACATATTTGTCAGGCTTTTTCCCTTATGGAAATATCTTATGACCTTAAGCCTTGTTATAATGTACTTGATTCGTGTATACCTTCCTTATAGGATTCTCAAAAGGACTGTTGTAATTGAAGACTACCTACCTGTAACCGCGTGTGATTTAATATGGGTTGCAACATGGTTTGGCATCCCATTGAAAAGTTTGTTAAAAGAACTTTCCATGATTCTAAGGCTTCTTACAAAATCGTCTATAAGAATAGTGCGCCTGGAGGCATCTCATGAAACTTTGATCAGAAGATGGTCTATTAGGGGGAGCTTTGAGAGGGATAAATCTTATATGAGCGATAATTTTGCGTACATAAGGTTTCACGAAGCATGCGCTAATGTTTTATTAAAATCTCTAAGTTTTAATGATATTATAATACTAGATACAAATAATATCAGAGTCAGCGAAGTCATAAAAACCATTTGCAATCTTATAAGGGGTTAACACACGTCAAGAATAGTAGTATCTGTTATCTGGCTGAATTACAATAGCATGAAATTTATTAATATAGCAAAAAATAGCTTAAAGTCTCTTTATAGAATTTCCATTCCATTAGAACTTATAATAATTGATAATGCTTCTACGGATGGCAGTTTTGAAGAGATATCATCCTATCTAGATGGGCTAAAAGAAAGGGATTTTAGAGTTAAGGTCATTGGGCTTGGTAGGAACCTAGGCTATACAGGAGGAAACAACATAGGCTATCTGAATTCGGATCCTGAAGCAAGGTATATCGCGTTTGTAAACAACGATATCATGATATGTGAAGGCTCCCTGGAATACATTATCTCTTACTTGGATATGCATAGAGATATTGGAATTGCCCAGGGCATAATATACGATGTTAATAAGAAGGAGGTTGACAATGCTGGTTTCATGTGCACAGAAACTCTCTTAAATGTACCAGTAAAGACCCCACCTGAGAAGCCTCTCTACATAACTTACGCTAGCGGAAGCTATATGGTTGTTAGGAGAGAGCTCATCTCTAGCTTGGTAGTACCATTCGATTGGGATGGTTTTATGTACTTCGATGACATGCCTTTAGGGTTTAAAGTGTGGTCAATGAAATTTAAGGTTGTTAGTCTTCCAGTTGAGGCTGGTAGGCATGTTGGAGGGGCTAGTGGAGGCGTTACATCAGAGAAGACAATCTACTACATGTATAGAGGCTTTGGAATAATGATTGAGGTATCTAATACAAGGTTCAGGAGACAACTAAAGAGCCTGTTCATGAAAAACCTTCCCATAAAACATGGGCTCAGAAACACACGGTTATTAAATGCAGCAATGAGAGGCTTCATGGACGGGCTTCTCTTGGGTGTTGAGAAACGTAAAAGAGGATATCTCCTAGATATATACTCGGCTCCATTGATTACCAGATATAACTTGCTAGGCCTACTTCTTCCAGATCGCTTACTTTTAACATACGTATGCATTTAATTTAAATGAATCCTGTAGTAATTATCGGAGTCTCTTTAAAAACAAAAAATGGTATTTCTAGAGTTGTTTCCGAGTTAAGTAACCATTTAAATGAGAATGCAATAATAATTACAGATGAATACGATCCCCTGCTTGGATTTGAAATTTCGAAGAGGGCCCATATTATAGAAACAGGTCATATTCTTGGTCATCTTGTTTTAGCTATTAGATTAGCAACTCTTGTTGCTACATATAAAAGAGTTATTCTAGTTTCTAATTCATTTAAAGCAACATTTTTATCAGCTTTCTTCAGAACATTCTTTCCACGAAAAGTCAGGTTGTTTTTCTTTTTATATGATAAAGAGGATCTTAACAACCTAAAAAGGAAACCCTTCTTATATTTTATGTTTAGATGCATTTTAAGAGTAGGTTTAGTTGATAGAGTTTTAGTTCTCGATAACAGAATGGCTAAGTTATTAGTCAAAGAATTTATTAGTCAAAGAATTTACGTTATACGTATTGGCGTCTCCTCATCGTTACTTAAGCTATACGATAAAATGTCTAAAGGCATCTTCTCTCCTCCAAAACCTCTGTGTAAAATATTTCATGTAAGTCCTGGAATAATTAAACTCTTTTTTCATGGTATACTGATACCTAGAAGAAGAATAGAGGACCTTCTAATTGCTCTTAGTCTTCTCATTAAGAAAGATATCAAAAATTTTGTGCTTTATATTAGTGGTTCTACAGATTTGGATCTTTCATATTTTAACTACTTGCTGAATCTGAAGAAGAAGCTTGGATTGGACGATTACGTCTTTTTCTTAAATTCTCTGGCGGAAGATGAGCTTGCCTACGCATACTACATGATAGATGTCTTTGTTTTTCCATGCGATAACCAAACATGGGGATTAGCTCCATTAGAAGCAATGCTATTTGGAAAGCCTGTAGTAGTGTCCACGGGTTCAGGCGTAAGCGAGGTCCTAAATGAAAATATAGCTCTCTTGGTTCCTCCTAGAGATCCAATCTCCTTAAGAGATTCTATAATGAAACTTCTTTCTGATGAAAATTTACGTAAAACTATTGGTACTAATGCTAGACAATATGTACTGACAAAACTAACGTTTGAAAGAACCGCAAAAGAGCTTATGAACTTATTTAATACGGCATTCCAAGATAACGTTTCGTAATACCTTAAAAGCTATTGGTAAGCTACAACTTCTATTGGAAAACTCTTTCTTCATAAGAAGATGGAATTGTAGACGACAAGTCCTTAGATTAACGATAGGAACTTAGTTGAAGATACAAGGAAGTACACGAAATGTTTAAGTAGTGTCTTCCAACTAGATCTATTATGTCAACAGAAGATCAAATAAAAAATTTAATTAAGGATTACTTTAAGACTAGGCAGATAGTTGCATTTACTAAAAGAAAATATAAGATCCCATTGAGTGTTCCTTCGTTTGACTGGGAAGAAGTAGTTGAAGCTGTAGATTCCCTTCTTAGTACATATTTAACAATGGGAGAAAAAGTCAGGAGATTTGAAGAGCTGTTTGCAAAATATATAGGATCAAAAGAAGCTGTAATGGTTAATTCAGGTTCCTCTGCAAATCTTATTGCTTTAAATATTCTTTCGAATCCTGTTTTAGGTGACAACACAATAAAACCTGGAGATGAAATAATTGTCCCAGCCGTTACATGGTCAACTTCAATATTTCCAATAATAAACATTGGTGCAATTCCAGTCTTAGTTGATATAAATTTAGAGACCTTTTCAGTAAAGGAGGAAGAAATCGAAGAAGGTGTGACGGACAGGACAAGAGCTATTGTGCCAGTACATCTTCTTGGTTTTCCATGCAATATGAGAAAGATAATTAACATTGCTAACAAATATAAATTATATGTAATAGAAGATGCGTGTGAGGCTCATGGCGCAGAATGGAATGGGAAAAAAGTTGGCACATTTGGTGATATGGGCACTTTTAGCTTTTTCTTTTCTCATCATATAACAACTATAGAAGGAGGTATGATTGTTACTGATAATGAAGAATATGCAGAGTTAGCTAGAGTTCTTCGAGCTCATGGATGGGTTCGTGATCTTAAACAAAAAGATCAAATCTTAAGAAAATATCCTGAAATAGATCCAAGATTCTTATTCATAAACATGGGGTTTAACGTTCGTCCAACCGAGATTCAAGGGGCGTTTGGAATTCATCAGATAGCAAAATTGGAACAGTTTATAAAAATTAGAAGAGAGAATGCTAAATACTGGAATGAACAGCTGAACAAATATTCCGACTATTTCATAATTCATGCTGAGAAAGAAAATTCTAGAGCTGTCTGGTTTGGTTATCCCATAACAATTAAACCAAATGCACCTTTTAAGAGAAAGGAGTTGGTTGACTACTTGGAGTCGCGAGGAATAGAAACACGCCCATTAGTTGCTGGAAACATGGATGAGCAACCTGCTATGAAACTGTTCAGGTATAGAAAGGTCGGTAACTTATCAAATTCTCGCTTAATAATGAGAAACTCATTCTTCATTGGAAATCATCACGCAATAGGCGAGGAAGAAAGAGAATATTTTGTTAATATTGTAAAAAATTTCATGAAAGAAAGAGTGGGAGTAGCATGACTAAAAGAGCTTTTATCACAGGTATAACTGGTTTCGTTGGATCCTATTTGGCCAGAAGACTTCTAGATTTAGGTTTTGAAGTATTTGGTTTAGTTAGACGAAGAGCTAATGGTAATCTACCGAAAAGATTAGTTGAAATAGGTATACTAAATAGGATAAGATTTGTAGAGGGAGATATAACTGATCTAACCAGTCTGTTGTTTGCTTTAGATAAGGCTCAGCCCGACCTAATTTTCCATCTTGCATCTCAATCCTATGTTCCTAGAAGCTTCGTAGATCCATTAGAAACTTTTAGAGTTAATAGTTTGGGAACCCAAAACCTGCTGGAGGCAGTAAGGCTTAAAGACTTAGATTGTAAAATTGTGTTTGCAGGTTCTTCTGAGGAGTATGGCTTGCAAATTGTTTCCGAAAGACATTACAATTGGGCTTTAAATAAATATGGGACTGTATTTCCGGAACCTGAGAGAATTCCTGAACTACCAATCAACGAGAAAAACCCATTAAGACCGATGAGCCCTTATGCCATCAGTAAGGTACATGGAGACTTTCTGATGAGGAACTACTATCATGCTTATGGTCTAAAGACCATAGTTTCCAGAGCTTTCAACCATGAAGGAGCAGGAAGAGGACATGAGTTTGTTACTTCCACGATAGTTAGACAATGTGTTTCACTGAAGTTTGGTGAATTGGACAAGATAACAATAGGGAATGTTAATGCTTTTAGAGATTGGAGCCATGTCGAGGATATAGTAGATGGGTACATATTACTGGCTGAAAAGGGTAAACCAGGAGATGTCTACGTTCAGGGATCCATGAGAACAAACTCTGTTCTTACTTATATATTGTTAACACTTCAACATCTAGGGTATAATGTGAAAGAGATTGAATCTGTAAAGGGTGAAAAGAGAGTTAAAGATCCAGCTGAAATTTCTAATGATAGGTTTTTCAATACCAACTTTCCAAAGACAAAAGTTGATGCATTAATTCTCAAAGGTGAGCTGGAATATACGCTAGAAGATGGAGGTATAAGAATAAAAACAGACAAAGGCAACATAACAGTTGTGTTTGACAGAAGCAGATTCAGACCAGCTGAGATTCCAGTGCTTATGAGTGACGTAAGGAAAATTCAGGAGTTAGGTTTCAAGGCTACAAGGTTATTAGAAGATATAATTAGAGATCAAGTAAATTATTACTTAAATCCAGAGAACAGAGTTTTGTCGTGATAACAAGCTTTAAAAAGTAAGACAGTACTTTGGCCTATGATTGACTGCGAAAACCGTGATTTCAATAAGTTATTAGAGGATAAGTTAGATAAGTTATTACAGCATATTGCATTAATTGAGCAATACAAAAAATGCTGTGAGGACTGGGATCATTTCGATACATTATTATGGCAAATACCATTTAGCACAGTAGTAGCAACAACAGGCTTGCTTACCTTGGGATATGCGTATATTGAAGAGATTTTTATAAGAAAGATTCTATTGCTCATTTTAATTATTTTTGTTCTTGGAATGATGCTTGTTGCAGTGAAAGTAAAATTTCTCCAAGTAGTAAGATCAGAATTCGCAAGAGAAATAGAGGAAAAATTGAAAATTAACGTAATGCTTATGAATACCTCAGAATGCTTAGAATATTTTAGTAAAAGAGGAAAACCAAAGACGCGCCTAGCCTCGGTAATATACAGTATTAAGGCATTTCACGCTCAAATATCCTTATACTTCGGGTTAATTGCCTCATTACTTTACCTGCTTTCCCTGATATGTACTCCTATCGAAATACTTCTATACTTATCATTTATTATCTTCTTTATTATACTACTTATTTTATCATCTTCATATTATAAGATAGTATTGATGATTAAAAACCTTAAGCGAGTAACTTTCAAAAGCCATTGTTAAAAGTATCGCAAGAGCCAAGGCTTAAACATCGTTAATGACTGCCGGTAGGAGGCATTGTACATGACAGGAGCTTTTGTGAGATTCAATGGAATTTTGTTCATGTTGTTCAGATGTGCGGCGTTTTTGCACAGCAATTCTTCATAGCTTCTCTGGCTCGATATTATCAAGCATAACTCTCTGAAAGAACTATTTTAAGCGACCTAGGCTCATTTATTTAGAATCTCTGACAATAGACAGCATCTGCTCATAAACCTCCAGTGCTAACTAGGCCGCTCAATTCCTGAGTAAGCCATCCTCGAGGAAGCAAATAAATATCCATCTATCTTTACCTTTCAACATTATTAACTAAACGTTGCTATAGTAATTGCTATGAGGATAGTGCTTTCAGGCCCAGATGGCTCCGGCAAGACCACTACTGCTAAATTTCTCAGAGCGTATTTTAGTAGATATGGCTCTGTTTGTGTTCACTGGTTTAGGGGCACCCATCTTTTCGCCTCAATTCTCTCACGCTTTCTCTCTCATTTCAATGCCTTTAAGGGGAATTGCAATCCCTATTACGGCATCTGCATACCCGATAAGCTCAGATTTTTGTGGATCCATTTGGAGTTCTGGTCTCTGCTGCCGCATCTTTTCACAAGGTTCTTGTTGAAGAAGTTTTGCAGGTTTCTCATCTGCGATAGAGGCATCCTGGACTTCATCGTATGGATCGTTGTCACCCTGAATAAACCCAGTTCTCTACAAAGTATTTATGGGAGTTTTCTTTTAAGGCTTGCGTTCAGAGAAAGGCCCATTTATCTTTACGCAGATGCTGATACCCTTGCAAAAAGGACTGATATGCCGAGAGCATTCATTTTAAAGGAGCTAGCTGTCTACAGCATTCTTGCAAAGCACTTATCTCTGTGCAGCATTGATACAGGTGGACAAAAGCCTTTAAACGTTGTCAGAGGTGTTTTAAAATGTTTGGAGAGACGTTGAAGCTCCTTAAAGCTTTGGAAGGCCTCTATAAACCGAAGAATGAGGAGGTTTTGAAGCTGGCAGAAGTAGCAAAGCTGAACAAGCTCTATCTAGCGTTTTTAAGGAGGGTTGATGTGTTGCACAGGGATCTCCTCCTTGAGGAGGCCAGATATAAGCGGTATTTAAAAAATGCCATTGAGGTTTCAGGAGCTCTGAAAAACCTAAACTATGCTTTTTACAAGTTTAGAAAGCCTGTCGACCATGTCTCCGTGGATCTTGATATCCTGATAAGCGTTGATGATGCGCCAAAAGCTGCGAGAATTTTGAGGCAGCTTGGCTTTAAAGCTGTTGTTGTGGAGCCCTACACTGTTACTCTTGAGAAAGGAAATTTCATCGTGGATCTCTACACGCAGCCATCATTTGCATGGATTGTCTACATCAACGGAGGGAAGCTTTTGAGGTATGCTGAGGATTTTGAGCTTAGTGGGATGTGGGTCAGGGGAATCTCAAGGGAAGCGGAGGTTGCCGTGACAGCAGCTCATTCCATCTACAAGGAGCACATGGTGCTGCTGATAGACTGTCTGGTTGCTCAAAAGTGGATGAATAAAAAAACAAGGGAAATAGCTGCAGAGCTAAAAGTTGAAAAAGCCCTTGAGAAGCTTCTAAATATATGTGAATCCGTAAATAGAGGTCTTGTTGAGGCCCCAATAAGGCTAAAGCCCCCCATTCTTCTGGCCACATTCCTTGAGAAAGCAGTGAAGGACAGCGCATTCAGGGCAACTCTGCCCAATGCAACTAGATATCTAATGCGCAGAAGCATTGGAGCAGATGTTCTGAGTAGGCTCACCAGAAAAAGCTACTGAAGAGAGTTTGAAGGCGCTCTGCAGATGGCTTCATTAGAGAAGATAATGATATAGCTTTTCTACTGCTTACTAGCTTAAGAGAGGTTCCACGCATGTCTTTTGGTAACTTCGCTTTAAATGCTCATGTTTGCTAAGCAAGTTTGGTCATGTAAATCAAAGATTTTTAAGCAACACTAGTTTAAATTGGATGTGGGAGCAGTAAGTTTTATGGGTATACTTCGCACGTTTAAGGTGTTAATTGCCAGTAGAAGGTTGTTCAGCAACTGGTTATCAGCCGGGATTAGGTACTACCTAGTTAAGCACAGCATGATCAAAGGAGGCATAACGGTTAAATGTAGCAATAGAAAGTATGTGTTAAGTCCAAGGGTTTACTCGTTGATCGTTAATGCTTATTATGATGGTGCTTTTGAGGAACTGGAGTGTCATGACTCTCTTTATGCAGTTTTCGCTTATAAAGGCCAAAAGATTCGTTTTTGTGATTCCTTCGAATTTCTTAATGACATAGTTTTTGAGAATTTTATTGGCGGTGCCTACGATGACATCGATGCCAGCAATAGAGTTGTGATTGATGTTGGCGCTGGTGTAGGAGATACCGCAATACTTTTCGCGTTAAGAGGTGCTAAAAAGGTAATTGCATTGGAGCCATTCCCAAGCCTTTACAAAAAGGCTTTGATCAACATTAAAATCAATGGTGTTGAGGACAGGATTTCGCTGATAAACGCAGGTCTTGGATCCTTCAATGGCGAAGTCTATGCTGAGTTAAGCGATATTCATGGCTACTACCTCTTTAAGCCTAGCGCGAGCAGCGTCAAGGTCAGGATGTACACGCTCGACTCCCTGATTAGAGAGCTTGAAATAGAGAGGGGCTCCGTCCTCAAGGTTGACTGCGAGGGCTGCGAGTACAAAGCTGTGCTGAGCGCTAAGCCCGAGGACCTCGTGATCTTCGAGCAAATAGTCATCGAGTACCATAACGGCTACGCGGAGCTCAAGAGGTTCTTGGAGAGTGCGGGGTTTACAACGACGATAAAGCCGATAAGGAGCGTGCACCAACCCATCGAGAAGCAGGGCTATATAATTGCGAAGCGCAAGGCTTAGCATATCTATGCTATCATAATTACCTTTGCTAAATCCGTAGTTCGTAATGCACGTCAGGTGTCTCAAAAATGATATCCATAGTCTGTGTTTATAATGATGAAAAGGTGTTAAGAGCGAACCTGTTAAGTAGTCTCAGAAGACAAGACGCGAAGTACGAGCTCATCCTAGTGGACAATACAAAGGGTACTTTTAAATCGCTACCAAAGGCATTGAACTATGGCGGGAGCAAGGCCAAAGGCGATTACTTGATGTTCATTCACCAAGACGTTGAGCTGATAGGAAGTAATTGGCTTAGGAGGACCGAGGAACTCTTAGCATCAATCAACGACTTAGGCGTAGCTGGTGTGGCAGGAGTCGATTTTAATGGCAATCCTATCGGCTTTATCATAGACAGAGGTAAATTTTGGGGCTCGCCTATTGAAACCCCCAAACCCGTTATGACCTTAGACGAGCAGTTGATAATCGTACCACGGAAAGTGTTTAGCAACATGAGATTTTATGAAGGGTTTAGATGGCATTCATGGGGAGCCGACCTGTGTCTACGCGTTCGCTCTCTTGGATTAAAAGCGTACGTTCTTCCTCTGCCAGTTTCGCACAACTCATCAACCCTGCCCATATTTAAGGCGGGGAGGCTTGAAGAGGACGACCTGAAATTATTTAAGATATGGGGAAGAGATTACCCGATAATTTATAAAACCACCGGAACTATAACCTTGAAATCATATAATCTTAAAAGCTTAAGAGGTAGTAAATTATACTCCGCGTTTCGTTTTATAGCATCGCTATTAAGATCGAATTGCTATAGAACAATTTACGATGAGTACGACACAATGCTTGATGTGGTAGTGCCAGAAGAACTGTCTTACGTGAAGAGATTAAGGTCTAGCGCTAGCTACAGCGTGGGCATATCGAGCAAAGTGCAGTACTTACTCGCTAGCAAGAGAGTGCACGTTCACGACGATTACGTCTGCGCATGTGCAGAAAAAATCCCATTTAGGATGGAGTCCTTCGACTTAGTCCTCGTAAAGGGTTGTCTTGAGTACTTGCGTAAGCACGAAGGGGGAAGAATGTTAAGTGTTCTAGAGGAAATAGGCCGTAGAATAGTCGTTTGGGTTCCCAATAATGGCCTCCCGATAAGCCCGGTGTATAGACATTATAGGTCGATATGGCGCGTTGACGAATTAAAGAGCAGGGGCTACAAAGTTTACGGCTTTGGACTTATGGTCAGGACGGAGATTAGAAAGCGTTTTGGAAAGTACTTTGACTACGTAGCGACTCTAGCCTCATGGCACTTGCCGCGTATCTCGAGCACCTTAATCGCTATCAAAAAGAGCACGCGGCAATCACGCGCATCTTATTATGAGTATTATTAGAGAAGGGCTAAAAATACTCCGTGAAGAAGGGGTTGAAGCATTCATTAAAAAGGCATCGTTGTATGTGCTAAGATATATTCTTAGCCCCCTTATTGTGAAGAAATTCAGGGATTCCATTCGCAACATCGACAGCATTTATGATGCCTTGGACTTTGCGTTCTCTTTTCAAGCCTTTGGAATATCTATTAAGCCCTCTCAAGTTAAATATGAGATAGCTAAACTTCTGGAGATCATAGCGGAGCTTAAACCAAAAGCTGTTCTAGAAATTGGCACGGCGGGGGGCGGAACGCCCTTCCTGTTCACGAGAGTTGCAGACCCGAATGCCAAGATAATAAGCATAGATCTCCCTGGTGGACCCTTCGGGGGCGGATACCCCAAGTGGAAGAGTGTCCTCTACAAGTCCTTTGCTAGGGAGGGGCAGAGGATCTACCTGTTAAGGAGGGACTCTCACGATCCTCGAACGCTCGAGGAGGTCAAGAAGATCTTAGGCAACGAGAAGGTGGACTTCCTGTTCATAGACGGAGACCACACTTACGAGGGCGTCAAGAGGGACTTCAAGATGTACTTTCCTCTGGTGAGAGAGGGAGGGATTATAGCCTTTCACGACATATGCCTACACCCGCCAGAGACGAAGTGTGAGGTCAGCAGGTTCTGGAGCAAGGTTAAGCAGAAGTATAAGTACGTGGAGATAGTCGAGGACTGGAACCAGAAATGGGCTGGTATAGGTGTGTTGTATGTGTAACATAGCAGTAATCGAGTTCTTCATGAAGAGCGTCGAGAGAGAGTTTTGAGATGGAACTCAATCCAAGTCCCACCTTCACATGAGCGATTGCGTGAGGGCAATTCTTTTTGCGATAGATAAATTGAGCAACCCCATTGAGATCTTCAACATAGGGTGGATGTGAGGATGGCTGAGATTGTGGTCGAGAAAATGGGCCTTAAGGGATGTGACAGGTTCACTGGCGGTGACAGGGGATAGGTTGGGGATGTCATATGTGCAAGGAATATGACTATACTTTTCTCAAGGTTTAGGGTTATAATAGCAGCGCTTTCCATAGCAATCTTTTTATTAGTTTTTAATACTGCAAACCTCTGTTATCATTCTACCTCTGCTGCCTGGCTTATTGATATCTCCTTCTGGCTTCTCTCAATTGGCTCCATTGCTGCAGGACTTCTGGATCTCTCATTATTCTGGAGGAAAACTCCTCTTCTCTCAACCCTTCTGCTCACAATTGCGGGCACAGGAATTGTCCTTTTTGCCAGAATTTCCTCGACAATCTACAGCCTTCTTGAGACCAGCTTCTATACACAGCCCATCGGGGGCTCAATAGTGGATAACACATCCTACAGACTAGTTTCCATATCAATCTTCGGATCCTTCATGGTGCTGGCATCAACAGCAATAAGCACACTGTACAAGGAGCACGATGTGTTCCACAGATCCCCCACCCTCTACTCGCTGGTACATGGAAAGAGCATCAATCTTACATTTTTATCCTTTTTCATAGGCTTTGTTACGAGGCTTTACCCGGAATTAAAATATCAGAATCCGATAGGCTGGGACACGCTTGAGTACATATCTGTAGCCAGGGATTTCTCATATCAGCCGAAAGTTTTAACAACCTATATATGGCTGGGCGGATGGAGAAACCTTCCACCGCTTCTTACCTGGATTTCAGGCCTCCTGGCGCTGGGAGGCATCGATCCATGGATCTTCTTCAAGATTTATCCGCCTGTTGCCATGGGAGTAATGTCAATGTTGACAGCTTCCATAGCCTACAAGCTATCAAACTCAAGATGGGTTGGGCTTGCATCCTCGCTGCTGACAGTCTTCAATCCATACATACTCGGGCAAAGCCAGCAGTGGCACAGGCATGTTCTTGGAATAATTGTTCTTCTTGCATACCTCTGTGAGGCAAAACCTCTGCGCAGGGCAATTACACTGGCCATTGCCTCACTATCCTATGAGCTCTCAGCCGTAGTTGCGCTTTTTCTCTCAATAGCAGAGATGTTAAATGAAAGGAAAGGCATATTAAGGAAAGGCATGTTCTTGCTTTCCGCTGCTTTATCGCTTCTGGCATTGTTATGGTATGTGGGCTTTCCTCATATGCCTGTGATGGCAGTAACCCAATCGGGGATTTATGTCGCCGGCACTGCAGAGTACCATCCGGAATCAACGCTGAGATATACAATAACCTGCATTCTCCTCCTGTCACCTGCTCTTGCGGTAATCCCGATATGGAAATTCATGGACTGGAGGCCCAAGCTCTCCATAGCAGTGCTTTTAACAGCATTTTTGCTGCCTGCGCTTAGCGTGATAGCTCCAGTGGAGCAGCACAGATGGTTCACGATGCTGCTTACCTTGATAACGCCATACACTGTTGCAGGCCTGGCGAGGTTAAGTGGAAGGTTCCTTGCTCTGGCAACACTTGTTGTTGTAGTTCTCGGCTCTGCATATCCCTTTACTGAATACGGCTTTTCTCACTTTGAATGGCCAGCTGCATCCATAGCTCCGGCAGAGGGATATCCGTGGAAGATGGAGCCCATGATAACAAATATTACAGATATAAAGAATGCAGCGGAAATTATCAATAAGGATGTTGTTCTTGTCGGGCTGTATCTCTACCCGCAGCTCCACCTGTACATCAGGAATCCGGTGAACATCACAGTTGTGGACCAGAACCCGACGTTAATTACGGCAGTAAGCTATGCCATCTCAAAAAATCTGTCAAGGGTTCTTGTGGTAACAACAATGAACCTCTCTGAACAGCTGGAGGAGTTCAACAACACAATAAGATGCGAAGCCCTGTACAGAGGGAGGACGCTAAGCGTCTATGCAGTTGAAATGAGAAGGCAATGAAAATGCCAAATAAAAGCTTATTAAATAAAGAATGAAAAAGTCACAAAGATAGTAAATTTGCTGAAATTCTGCTGGATAAGCAGAATTTTAAGCTGCTGATCTCAGTTAATGAAAAACATCAAAACTTTTCATGTACAAATAAGCGAAAATATCTATGCAGAGTCACCTTTAGCAGATTAAAGGAGAAATCAGGTTGAAGAATGAAAACCAGCTATTGGCTAAATGATCAAGGATTACTTAGCTGAAGAGGAAATACTTAAGGGATAAAGAATTTGGGTATGACTTTGTTCTTGAAAATGGGATAATCCCTGATATCCTGAGACAAACTCCTGCGCATATTTACAACACGTTTTTCCCTCCGATCTGAAAATTTATTCCATCTGAAAAAGCTCTTTGCTAATGAAGGTATCTTCCCATGAACTCCTTATCTGTTGGGATATTTCCGCAATAGTCATTTTACAAACCTCATCCGGCTTCTGCTGCGAAGCACTCCTTTCGGGCATTTTTCCTCTATTCGATCCATTGAAATTGTCACACACTCTGGGAAATTGAGGGACACCAACTTTTATATACTTCTTTTCACATCAATTCTTATGGTTGAGGCTGTTGTGACATCCGTTTTAGAAGAGGCATTAAAACAAGCTTCAGAAAGAATTGCTAAAAAGATAACAGAGGGGAAGAGGCTCACAAGCACCGATGTGATAATACTTCTGCTTGACCAGATGAACAAGAGAATGGAGATTATGAATGAATCCCTTAACAAGAGGATAGATGATACAAACAGGAGGATAGATGACCTGAGCGCTTCTCTTAATAAGAGAATAGACGACCTAAACAGCTCTCTTAACAAGAGGATAGATGATACAAATAAGAGAATAGACGACCTGAATATCTCACTCAACAAGGGAATAGATGAGATAAAGGAGGATCTGAGATTGCTTCACCAGGAGGTATCCTCGATAAAGTCGGATGTAATAGCCTTGATGAGGGAGAAGCTGAAGGCAACTTAGCAAGAAAACAGAGCTATGAAGTATTTAAACTGGAGATGTTAAAAATAAAAATACCTAAAGCTTTATTATTTCCGTCTTGCTTCTCTGAAAGATATCGATAATTATAATATTGGCTATTTTATTTAAGTAAAAATATTTAGCTTAAAATCAACTTTTTCACTTTTAAGGGCAAACCTCCTGCTCAAGCTTCTCCCGATTAGGATGCTGCGAATTTTTGACCCCTTTGCACCATACCTCAGATAAAATCTTGCTAACAGAGCTAACTCCCACAGCAAGTTTGATCTAAGCCTCGGTTCTTTTGCTGATCTCAGCCAATCCTGCCTCAGCAGCTTCCTAAGCTTAAATCCAAGCTTGATACCATCTAAAAAGCCCATAAGAATGGGCTTTGATCTTTTAAGCAGCACTATAGAAGCAAAGGCTGTTGGCATCCTCCTCAGAAGCTGAAAAATATGTCCATAAATGACCGTCACTGCGATGTTGCTGACCCAGGACCAATATTTGAGATATGACAACTGAGATGCAGTCTTTTCCCAAAGCTGCACCGATGCTCCTCTGTAGTGCCTGCCAACGACTACAGGAACAGCTGCTAGCACATAGCCCGATCTCCAGAGGCGGATTCCAAGCTCATAATCATCGCCCCACATGAAGAAATAGGGCATGAAGAGGCCCCCACTCCTCTCCAAAGCTTCGACACGGTACATAGAGAAAGCACCATCAATATAAGTTGGGATAACTGGCCTCAATTTCTGCAAGCAGGAGGACTCTATGGAGGAAATGGGATATGTGAGCCCATGATCCGTCATAAACACGCCATATGTGTCTATATATCTGCCATCCCACGTGAGGATCACGCCCTGAACCCCGGCCAGCATGCAATTAGCCTCGAGGATCTCTATCAGCCTTTCCAGGGAGTCAGGTTCAGGGGACAGATCATTATTTATTAGTGCAATATATTTTGATTCAGGATCCCGCAGCCTGTAGGCAATAATGTTTGCTGCCGCAAACCCATAGTTCTTTGAAAGCCTAATGATCCTGATTTTAAAGCCCTCATCCTGCCTTATCTCTTCAATTAACTGCTTGATCAATTCAAAGCTTCCATCATCTGATCCATTATCCACCACAATTATCTCGAGGGGCCTGTAGTTGAGCGAAAATATCCTCTTCAGGCACGACTCAATTATATCCCACTTACCGAGAGAATTATAGTTGACAACTATTGCAGTGGCCTTCGGTTTCATGCTACTTCCAGTTGCTCTTGCTTGGTATAAAATTTCATCTTCATTATCAACTGCAGCAACTGGTAGGATAAGCTCAAAAAACAATGAAAAGAAATAGTACAGAAGATGATTAGTATAAAGTCTCTGATTAAGCGCACTCCTCATAAGGCTCAATTCAATACCAAAAGCGCCTATGTCTTTATCGACTCATTTGTAGCCATCTTTAAGCTCAAAACACCATTTTGTAGGTCAATCAAGAAGCTATTACTATTATTATATATTGTAGTATTAAGTTTCCATCTCCAACAGCAGGTTTAAATAATTCAGGCTCCCCGTATTTAGGTCTTCATCATATCGCCTCTTTGGCCCTTTTTACCTTATACCCCTTAGCACATCGCAACAATGAAATACATCACAAATCTTCTCAGTGGTCATTAAAGCCCTTGTATTATCCTCCAGATAAGGAATGAGCGGCACGCCCTAAAACAGATACCAACTGTAGCATATGGTTGTAAAATACTCTAGGAATTCTCTTATCGATAAGTGCCTGATTTTATATGATTTTCTGAATCTGCTGTAATATTCAGAAAAATTTATGCCTAAAAAAGAAATATAAAGATAAGGAAGATCAGCTTGGAGGTGGATAGTAGAGATATTGTGCCTGGGTGTTTCCTGGTCCGTAGACAACTATGTTGTGCTGCTTAGTTCCGTCAGATCCTGAGTAACTGCATTTTATCGATACTATCTCGTCTTTGTCCCATTTATTATTGCTATTTGAATCATAAAGACCAACACCGGTATTGGTACCTCCTATGGTGCACTCGCTCCCATCCACGTAAACTTTAAAATCGCTTGCAGAAAAACTAGTTCCAGATGAGGGAGCTACCGTTCCAGGTCCGAGGTTCTTAATATCCATGCCAAATATGCCATTACTATAGTTTGCGTTCAATACCTGTATCTGGGCAGCTCCTCCAACGGTTGCAGTCCTCCCCAGTGAACCGAATATGTACCCTGAAATAGGTGAGAATATTAGCAGTGCTAGTGCTACTGCTATCACCAGTATTATTATCTCGACAACTACTCTTGATATTCCAGCCCTCATCATTTCACCCTGCTTAGTAATACAGCGGCTTATATATAAAGCTATGTTGAGAGGAGATAAATAGATGTTAATGCATATTTACCGTGAAAAGGCATAGATCCGCTATCAGCTCCAATACCGTTGTTCGAGAACAGGTCCTGAAACAGATTAAATGAAAGTGTTAATTGATGTGAATTCACATAAAATAGCAGATCTGGTTACATGCATCAACAATTTTTCTCAGTGAATGCATTTAAGGCTTTTGAAAACTGAAACCCGTTAGAGCGACTTAAACTGGAAGCAGAGGAGCACGCAAAGAAATCAAGGTATTCCTCATTCAGCGGGGATAATGCAAAGGATCGCAAACAGGATTGGAAACGGCCTGTGAACAATTATGCAGCTCTAAAGTTTTATCTGGAGAAATAGAACTGAGGATTGCTGCACACATCATAAGGCCTTTGAGCAATAATTTTTAAAATAAAATGAGCATAAGGCCTCTGGCCGGGGAACAAAATCGCTCAGCAGGTGTAAACAATGCCGAAAATCACTGAGGTGGCTGAGGAATCAATCTGGGGAGGGCTTTTCCTGTTCACGGGAAACCTGTCATCCCTCCTCATACTGGCCAT
>Ga0080004_1119353_pt1 | contig 29182 bp, 26 predicted proteins | sample WasSprMetagenome_FD_69207 | JGI IMG/M metagenome (GOLD analysis project Ga0080004, IMG submission 69207) | Sulfidic aquatic microbial communities from Washburn Spring, Yellowstone National Park, USA - WS (SPADES assembly) (version 2) | ecosystem: Environmental > Aquatic > Thermal springs > Hot... | reverse complement strand
CACTGTTGTTGGTACAACAACAGTTGTTACAACAGTTTTCTCAACACTTTGAGTAACAACAAGAGTTGTAGTAACAGTTGTAGGTGCAAACGTCGGTGTTGGAGTAGGTGTAGGTGTTGGTGTAGGTTTAGGCGTTGTAGGTGTTGGAGTAGGTGTTTTTGTTGGTATCTCTATCGGTAATTTTGGTGGAGCACCAGGCATAGTAGCCTCTTTCGTTGGGCATCTACCTGTTGGGTAAACTCTTAATATAATGAATAGCATTTGGTTCCACCAGTTTACTGGGTCCATGTAGTAGTTATCTGGATATGTTGGCCATCCATCCCAGCAGTATGTATCTTGTGGTGTGTAGAATAGGTGTGCGAAGAATGGTACACCTGGGTTTATTTCTGCCCATAGTAATGAATATTGTTGTGCTAGGTTTATCAGTTTCTGGGTTTCCCATGGTGGTGTTGCTTCCATTTCTTCTATAATCTTATCTAGTTTTGCTCTCCATTCATACCATTGTTTACTCTGTATTGCAAGTATGTATTTTCCAGTCCATTGACCTGTTAATTTATCTACTTGTGTTTTCTCTATACCGGTACCGAAGCATGAGAAACCTCCACTTCCTCCAATTCTTTCTGGTACACAATACCTTGAGTGGAATCCCCATACATGAGGTGCTACATCAGGGAATAGCATTGAACAGAAAGGCCATGTAGTTGCTATGTCGAAATCTCCATAAGTTGTTCTGGTAGCCCATATAGCTTGTTCTGGTGTTTCAATCTCTACCTCAATTCCGAGTTTCTTCCAGTAATCAGCTATTAGGAATCCCATTGCTTGTGTTTCCCAGTGGAATGGTCCTGTAACTAGGAATCGTATAACCCATTTCTCACCTGTTGGTAGATACCACTTTCCATCAGATCCTCTATAGAATCCTACTTTCTTTAGCAATTCTTCAGCTTTCTGTGGGCTGTATTCCCAGAATGCAACATCGGAATCGAATCCTAGAAGTTTTAGATGTTCTCTTACCTCAGATGGGACTTTATCAGGTGGTGCTATTAATCCTATCTGTACTAATTTATCTTTTAGAGCTGAGTACACATATTTATCGACAAGTGGTGATCTTATGAGGTGTAGAGGCATTGGTATAGGTTTAGAACCATCTGGTCCTGATAAAGCATTCCAAACAGCAACAGGGTCTACAGCATATCTTAATGCCCATCTTACTTCTGATATATTGTATGGATATCTGAATAAGTTGAATGTAAATCCTTTATTACATGGGTCGAAAAGCCATGCGAATGGCGCTGTTCTTCTCCATCCAATAACATAGGGGTTATTCTTAAGTACAATCTCTATCTGTTCAACAGTGAATGTCTTCTTGGAGTCCAGCTCATGTCTTACCATAGCTAGTGCTTTCTTCTCTTCTGTACCATAGTGTATAACTAAGTAGTACTTTGGTGCAGGTTTAATACCGTAGAGTTTTGTACCCCACCAATTCTCATTCCTCTCCCATAACCACCAATTACCACCTTTATCATAATCTTTTAATACATAAGGACCTAAACAGAGAGGTGGATAATTCTTAAATGCTATTGGATCTGAAACTTTTTCCCATACATGTTTAGCTATACTTGTTATATATACAGCGGGACCCCAGATAATTGCTGTAAAGTAGTAGTGGAATCTTGGGTTAGGTTTTGTAAGTTCAACAACAACAGTATAATCATCTTCTTTATAGGCTTTGCTTACCCATGCTATAAGCGTTGGATAAGGACCGAATCTTTTATCGCTCATAAGTAAATCGAATGCGTATACAACATCATCAGCTGTAAACGGTTTTCCATCACTCCATGTAACACCTTTCCTAAGGTATATCTTCACTTTCTTGAAGTCAGGTGTATACTCTGGAGGTCCAGCAGCAATCCAGCTAATGAGCTCAAAATTAGTTGTGTTTGTATACCATAGATTTTGGTTACATACTTGGTGCCATCCATATGATATAGGTCTTCCAGGGACATGAACATTGAAATTATCTGGCTCAGCCAAAGTACCGCCTTCAAAATCGTTTATTAGAACATCTCCTCTTGGAACTCCTGGTGGTAGAGGAAGTTGTGCTTCAACTGGTTTTATTGTGGTGAACATAGCAATATTGCTTAGTATTAATATTAGAACAAATCCTATACTTATTATCAAGTTGATTTTCTTTAACATGATTTACACCCAGACAACCAATTAAAATTACGGAGACAGGGTTTAAAAATTTTATCAAAATTAAAATAATTTGAAAATTTTATCGTCGTCTTAATCTTGGATTTACATACTCAGATATTCCTTGTGATATTAAGAAAAATGCTACAAATGTTATTAATATTCCTACTATAGGTGTTATATACCACCACCAGAGACCTCGGAACAATGCTGAATAGTACAGCACCCAGTATATCATTGTACCTAGAGTATCTTTATCAAGTATTGATAAACCTAGTACTGCTAACCCTGATTCTGAACCGATAGCATAGAGTATAGTGTTGGTAAAGTTTATAAGATGCCATGGGAGTAGATGTGGGATAATTTCTCTAACTATAATGTATAGCATAGGGTTGCCGGATAGTGTTGTTGTTAGTATAAATTCTCTTTCTCTTAGTGATATTACCATTGCTCTTACTTGTCTAGCAGGCCAACACCATGCTGTAATAGAGAATATTAATCCCATAAATGGTATTGGATCTCCGTACATAGAGATAACAGGTTTTAGTGTCATTATAATAACTACGTAGAGCATGAGCGCAGGTATAACTATGATAGTATCAGTTATAAACATCAATATTCTATCAACTATCCCTCCCTTTAAACCTGCTATAATACCTATGATCAACCCGATATGTGGTGCTATTAAAGCTGTAATAATTCCTATTAAAAGTGAATTCCTTATAGCAGTAGTAAGAGTCCAAAAAACACTTCTACCATTTGCTGTTGTACCAAGTATTAGATCTATGCTTGTGAGTGATGGTGCTAAACTTTTCGGATAACTGTACCAGTGTTGATTTTTTGGTGGTGCTACAAATGATAGAAATGTTAGAACTAGTAATATTACTAGGATGGTAAAACCTGTTGAAAATTTTATATTTGTCTTTATCAAAGTTGTTAATGGTGTTAATATAGATCTTAAGTTGGATATCGTTCTACTCATTTAAAATCACCTATGTCTTACACGAGGATCAATAAATGGGTATATTAGGTCTAGTATAAGTGTAGCTGTAGCTACAGCTATTATCGACATGGAAAGTATTGATAAAGCTGTTGGATAATCACCACTTAAAACAGCTCTATAGACAAGCATTCCTACTCCTGGATATACAAATAATGTTTCTGTAAGTAGAGCACCTCCAAATATACCTCCTAGCGATAAACCAAGTCCTGTAACTTGAGGTAGCAGTACATTTCTTAATACATAGTTCTTCAATATACGTGATTCGGGTAAAGCTCTTAACATTGCGTAGTATACATAGTCTTCTGTTTGTGTATTTAGTGCTAATGAATAAGAGCTCAGAAACCACCATCCAAACATACTAATCAATATCATTGAAAGAGCTGGAAGTGTTGATTTATATAACCAATCCTTGATTAATGAAACAACATCTGTTATACTTACTGCTCCAAAACCTCCAACAAGTGGAAATATCGGTATTAAGTAGCAGAATAGGAATATTAATACTAATGCCATAATGTAGTAAGGTATTGGATGTAATGTTAGCGAAAGCCCTACTAGAATTTTTGATATCTTTCTCTCTCTTGTCATACCTGCAAGAACACCTATAATGTTTCCCAGAATCCATGATAATATTGTTGTAAAGGTCAGTAGACTTATAGTCCACGGTAATCTACTCATTACCAACTCTCTAGCTGGAGTAGGATAAGACATAATTGAAGGGCCGAAATCTAATGTTAGAAATCTCCTAAGATACCTAAGGTATTGTTCCACAGGAGAACCAGTTAAACCAAAAACCTCGTAAAGAGTATTCCTAAGTTCTATTACAGCCTTGGGATCTATAACTTGCCCTTGTGTTGTAAGACCTGCTAATATATTTTCAACAGCTGATACAGGCATACTCTTTAACAATAAGAATATAAATGTAAATGCTGTAAAAATCGTTAGTGTATATGTCGCAATCCTAAGTATAATGAAACGTAGTAATGGTTTTGAAACCATACCTTCTAACACCTACTATTATTAAATCAGATTTTATAGGTTTATAAATACTTATGATAAAGTTCCTCTTAATAGTAAATAGTTATTAAAATTTTATCGAAGATAATAATCGAACATGGTAAGGATCTTTAGCGTTGAAGAAATTATATATTAAAATAGCGAACTAGTAGAAATCAATGTACCATATATTACATAGATCTTAATTTCTTTATTAAAGATAATATGTAAACCTGAATTATACTACGTATCCTCAATTTCTGCTCTGAATACAATTCTACTTAGTTTGAGGAATAGCTTTATAATAGAAAGAAATCTATTATAGATAATAAAAATGTAACACCAGCATTAAATACATTAGGTATTGAGATATTTGACTACTTTAAACAGTTGTTCAGTTATTTCATTAATTAAATGCTACTTTTTTATTTATGTACTTTTGCTGTTACCTTTATTTTGCATATATTTACTGCAATTACTGTGTTTTCTCCATATGTATCTGCACCTATTTCTCTCACAAATTTCTCTGTTAACCGTGCTTCTTAAACAATAATCTTAACCTTACCCCTCAAAACCTTCTCTAACAAAGCTTCTATAACCTTCCTCATATTAACCATTGTCAACCTTAACAAAACATTCATACCGATTATACAAGTTTATTACTTTTATTACAATTATTAAGAGGGAAGGTAGTAAAATCACTTGAATTACATAGATTGTATATGAATTGTTACCATTAAGTAAAGGGTAAGTTTATAGTTAAAGATTTTATTAGACGATATAGTTTATTCTTATGTTTAAAATAATATTATTTTCATAAAACTTTTTATTTGGCACCTTTCTGAATGCATAACTATAGGGAGAGTAATATGAAGTTAGAGATTAATTGGGTTCTTAGGAATGTTGAGAGAAGAGCTTTCGATTTGATAGCCTGTGGATTTAATAGGGTTATACCTATAGATATGTGGTTTACAGAATCAGGCAATGCTATTAAACTGCCATTTGTTATCGAGACTCATCCTAGCAAGTTATATAAGTTTACAACTGAAGTAAGTGTTCCATCTCCTTTATTTAAAGATTTGAGATGGTTTCTAAAAATTGTAGCTTCTGGTGATGCTCGTGTTATAGTTGATGGAGTTGTTGTTGGGGGTTATGATCGTGGGCATACGTATTTACCTATAGATAGTGGTAAACATCGTATTGATGTTATAATGTCGCCGCTATCTATGTTTGGTTTTCATAAATGGGATTTGTCGTTTGAAAAAGCTTATCTAGTTGAGGTTCAATGGGATGCTATTAAAACAGGTTTAAGGCTATTGAATTTAGTTGAATTTGTTGAGAGTCTTCCACCTGAAGATCCTTTGAGAAAAGATTTAGAGAAATTACTTGAATCAATTGCTTTAGAGTTATGGGTTTCACCTTCAGTACAACAGATAACTATAATGAATTCATTCCTATATGAAGGACCTCTAGCGCCAGCTGCAATGAGGAGAGATATAAGGAGGCCTTATGGTGATTATGTTTTTATTATGGGGGTCTATGGTGCAGGTATCTTAAAAGGATTCTTGAAAGAACCTGAGGCTGATTATACATCTACTCTAGGTGTTTCCCAAGTTGTTAAGAATGTTGAGAAAGTATTGTTCGAAGGTTTAGAGAAACTTAGAGAGAAATATGGTAAGAATGGTATGCTGTACTGTGTTGGTCATGCTCATATAGATGCTGCTTGGCTTTGGCCTAGAGATGAAACTATTGAAAAGACTTTAAGAACTTTCTCGACAATAGCTTCTCTTGCTAAGGAATATGATTTTGTATATGTTCAGAGTTCAGCTCAATACTATGAATGGGTTGAAGAGAGAGATAGAAGACTTTTCGATGAGGTTAAGAAGCTTATTGATAATGGTAAATGGGTTATTGTTGGAGGTATGTGGGTTGAAAGCGATATTCAGCTTGTTGATGGAGAGTCTCTAGCGAGGCAGTTTCTCTATGGGCAGAGATACTTTTTAAGTAAATTTGGTAGATTAGCTAGAATTGGCTGGATTCCGGATAGCTTTGGATTCTCAGGAAATCTACCGCAGATAATGATTAAAAGTGGGGTAGAGGTATTTCTAACTCATAAAGTTAATTGGAATGATACAAATGAGTTTCCCTACCATTCATTTATATGGAGAGGTGTTGATGGATCTGAAATACCTACTCAAGTGCTTGTAACAGGCTATGGCGAAATGATGACATTAAACTCGATATATAGACATTGGAGGAACTATAGACAGAAAGATTCTGTACCTTTCTCAGTTTATTCATATGGTTATAGTGATGGTGGTGGAGGCCCAACTAGAGAAATGCTTGAGTATATAGATTTAGTAAATGCGATGCCAACTTTACCACAGTTACGAAATCTTGTTGAAGCTGAATATGTAGATGCTGTAAAACGTTATGTAAAGTCTATGCCTGTATGGTTAGGGGAACTTTATGTTGAAGTACATAGAGGTACGTATACTACGAATATAGCTATGAAGAATGCTATGGCTGAAGCAGAGAAGAAGATTATTGAGGCAGAGATAGGGGCTACAATAGCTAAACTAGCTAAAGGTATTGAAATTGATAAGGAGAAGATAGATAGGCTATGGAAACTGGTCTTGTTCAATCAATTCCACGATATAATACCTGGATCATCGATTAAAGAAGTTTACGATGATGCTTTAAAAGATTTAGAAACAGTTGTAAAAGAATCTATAAATATTGTTAAGAACTCTGTTAAATCTTTAGCTTCTGAAAGTAGTGAGAAATCTCTAGTTTTATTAGCTAGTGTTCCCTGGGGAACAAGATCTGTCGTTAAGATACCTAAGGAATTCGATGTACCTGTGAATGTTGAATGTCAAGAAGATGTTGATGGGTACTATATCTATGTTGCTACAGATTCTCTAGGAGTTAAGAGTTATAAGCTTGGTGTTAAAGAATGCAAAGCTGTTGATGGGGTAGAAGTTTATGAGGATTTAAATGGTTTAGTGTTGAATAACAAATTATTATCAATTAGAATTGATTGGAATGGCAATATATCTTCACTTAAACTTCCAAACAGTATTGAGATACTTAGAGAACCGGCAAAACTTGTTGCTCATATAGATAGACCAGGAGCTTTCGATGCATGGGATGTTACAAACGAATTTCTATCCCAAGGAGTTGAGCTGAAGCTTTTAGAGAAACCGAAGATCGTTATAAAAGGACCTCTAGTTTCCTGCGTAGAGATTGTTAAGGGGTTTGGATCTTCGAAGATTGTGCAGAGGATTTGTTTATACAAGGATAACCCTGTTGTAGAGATTAAGAGTAGGATATTGTGGAGGAATAAAGGTGTTTTGGTTAAACACTGGTTTAGAACAACAGCTAAAGCTGAGAAAGCTTGGTACGATATACCTTTCGGAGCTATAGAGAGATCAACGAAGATGGAGACAAGCTGGGAGAAAGCTAGGTTCGAAGTACCTGCGGTTAGATGGGCAGATATATCTGACGGGGAGAAAGGGTTGGCGATAATAGCTCCATCGAGACACGGATACTCAGCTATCAAAGGGGATATAGGTTTAAGCATAATAAGATCACCAACGTTCCCCAACCCGTGGAGCGATCTAGGGGAATTCGAAGTAGTGTACTACCTCTACCCACATGAAGGTGATTACCAGAAAGCTGAGGTACCTAGAATAGCTAGAGAAACAATATTTAAACCAGTTGCTGTAGTAGTTGATGGAGTTGTTAACGATGTAAAAGTTTTGAAGATGAAACCAGAGAAAGCTATTATCACAGCGTTTAAACCTTCGGAAGATGGCGAAGGATATATACTTAGACTCTACAACTCGTATAGAGAAGGTATAGATATAGAGATAGAGCTAGGATTCAAAGCATCTAAAATCATTGAAACAGATATCATAGAGTTGAAGAAGTTTACAGAAATAGCTGAGAATACAGATAAAGTAAAGCTATATGTAAAATCGTTCGAAATAAAAACACTTCTAATAAAAACATAACGGTAATAAGGTACACTTTTTTAGATAATCTTCATTAAAACCATCCCACCTCAAGGCAATTCTATACTGTTAGACTTTATCAAGATTTAAAATTCTCTCTGTATCTACATAACGTGGTGTATCTTCGATGAGTAGTACAGCTGTTCCGGATCTGAGATCTTTAGAGTATGTAGATGGATTGAAGAAATTGCGTAGCGGAACGTTGATGATAGTAGTTTCCCAGATCATAGGCATAATCTCGTTAATTATATTCTTCGTATCTATCTTCAGTTTCATAATTCCGTTGCTATCACCATCTATACAAGAGATAACTATCCTACCTGTAACACCTAGAGCTCCTAGTCCTCGTGCAGAAGATTTTATGAGGATGCTGCAGAGAATACCTTATCTACTAACTATACTCATCGTATTTATAGTTCTTCTAATTATCGGAGGTATCATCTATTTAATCGGTTTATGGGGCGGATTTATACCGGGTGCTAGAAGACTTGGTAAAGCTAGGCCAGAGTTCGGAACTGCTTCAACACTTCTCTGGATTGGGTGGTTCTGGGGGATATTGATAGGTATAATAATGTTTATAGCAGGTTTAGCACTTATAGCTATAGCCATAACCTCTGCAAGTATAGCCACAGCATTTTCATCAATCATGGTATTCCTAGCCGGGGTAGGTATAGTAGCTATACTTGGATTAATAGGATTCATAGGATACCTCATACTGCTGTACAAGCTATACGATGTAGAGAAGAACACTCTATACCTAGTAGCATTCATCTTAAGCATAGTATCCCTAATCCTAAGCTTTGTAGGATTCGTACCGCTTATAGGTATACTCATATCATCTGCATCAACTATACTAAGCCTCGTATCATGGATACTACTCTATGTAGCACTAGGAGAAAGCATTAAGAAAATATCTACATCACCTTCTACATCACTACAACCATCAATATAATCTTGAATCTTAATATATTTTTAAACTTTGAAAAACATAAAAGAATTAATAGAAGAGCTGAATTCATTCTTTATCCTAACTAGTTAGCTACTCTATCTATGGGTGGTGCTTCTCTAGCCATTCTCTTTTCTTCTTTAGGTAGTATAGATATGTTTGGTATGATACTTCTGGTGGTACTCTGTGGTCAACTGTTGGTATATATCCACCTTCTTCTAGTAGTGGTGTAAGTCTTTCAAGTTCTTTATCGATTGCTTTCTCACCTGCTATTAAAGCTCTTTTATCTATACCACCCATTAATATAACTTTTCTACCGAATTTTTCTCTAAGTCTATAGGGATCTACATATCTTGCTTCTAGTGGGAACATACAGTTTACACCTGCTTCAAGCCATCCTGGTACAAGTTGCTCTATATTGCCATCGCAATCAACAACAGCTATATTGACACCATGTTCGTTTAGAATCTTCGTGATTTTCTTGTACCTTGGAACCATGAATTTTTCGAAAAGTTTAGGTGATAGTAGAGGTCCTTTACTATAAGCCATATCCTCCCAGAACCACGCAATATCAGGTTTAACATCTTTGAGTACTCTACGTAGAATTGTTGTAACTAAATTAACTATCGTGTCCATCATCTCTTCAACCCAACCAGGTTCTCTATAGAATGCTATAGAGATTCTTTCAACACCCATCAAGTCTCTTAACCATCCATAGAGACTTCCAACAAATATGATTAACGGGTAATCTCTATCTCTATACTTCTCAACAATATCACCCCAATTCAAAGGTATACGACCGGGTATCTCAGGATCGAAGAAATATTTTATTTTTTCCCAATCCTCTCTACTCTTTATAGGATGCTTAATATAGTTAGGTATTGTTGATGTATATTTCTTCCTAATATATATACCCCCTAGACCATCAGCAACATACTCTTTATCATCTTCACTCTTCAGCACAACCTCAAGTGGTCTAGGCCATAAACCTACAACAATAGGCACTCTATCAATACTCTCTAAACCCTCTAGACCAAGATATTGCTCAACCTCAGCATGCGTTTTTAATTCTTCAGGTAAACCTTCTCTATGCCAACGATCAATAGTTTCTTTCCAATAACCAAATTCATAGTTAGGTACTCTATCAACACTTTTAAACTCAAAAACTTTTAACAAACGTTCTCTATGTGTTAAAACCATAGATAAACACCAAATCAACTAGATTCTTTCCTAATCTTCTCTTCAACCCATTTCCTACAAATTAAAGCACCTTCATAAGCATCAACACCACCAGCATCAGCCCCAATCTCTATAGCATATTCTTTAGATACAGCTGCACCACCAACAATAACCTTAACTTTATCTCTCAAACCCTCTCTTTCAAGAGCTTCTATAACTTTCCTTAAATTCCCAGCTGTAGTTGTTAACAAAGCGCTCATAGCAAGTATATCAGGTTTATACTGTTTAACAGCATCAATAAATTTTTTAACAGGTACATCAATACCGAGATCAATAACCTCAAAACCCATAGATCTTAGGAAGACTATAAACAAATTCTTACCAATATCATGTAGATCACCCTCAATAGTCCCTACAACAACTCTACCAACAGGACTAGCTCCACCACCCCTAGTAATTAAAGGTTCGAGAATATTCATAGCATCTCTAAAAATCTCTGCAACCATAATAAGTTCAGACAAGAAATATTCACCTCTCTCATACATATCACCAACAACCTTCATACCGTCAGCCATAGAGTTAATAATATCTAAAGGTTTAAAACCTTGCTCAATAGCTTTTCTAACAAAATCAATAGTTCTATCCAAATCAAGATTTACCAAAGAATCTTTAATACTATTCAAAATCTCATGAGACATGTACAACACCTCTTTAAATTAAGCAATATATTTAAGTATTTAAGTTTTGTTGTGTATCTCTATAATTTTGTTTTTGATTAGTTTTTCTACTATTTTTCTAGCTTGTTCTTTATTACTACATGTTGTTTGTATTGCTATTCTTCCAATAGATCCTATACTCTTTATCTTCTCTATTGTTTCTAAAACTTTGTTACAAGGAATTGATATAACTAGGTTTTTCTTATGTTCAAGAATTTTTTTATATAGTGGTATCCATTGATTTGAACTACAATCTTTTTCTTCGAGCTCCATTTTTGCTCCTGGAACCCATTGAATTCCATGAAGTTTCTCTATCCTTAGTAAATAGTCTACATGTGGTAGTTCTCCAGGACCATCTAAATGATATATTATATGATCTAACCTCCTACATTGTTCTTCTAATATTGGTAATACAAATTTTTGAAATAGTTTTGGTGATAGCATTGCTGAGAAATCGCATTGTATTGGATACCATCTCAAAGAACTCCATAGATTCATCCAAGCAGATGTACCATACTGACACTCTTTAATAATTTCATAAAGTTTATCGTAGTATATATGCCAAAGATCGAGAATTCTCCAAGAAACTTCCTCAACCTTCCTAGGATTAAAATACATATCTTTAACAAGATTCTCAGTACCTCTTAAAGATGCTAGGATATCGTGAATACCTCCAAGATCTGTAAACCCGACGATATACCTATCCCTGCTATTCTTCAAAGCAATTCTAGTTGCATCTAATGTTAATCTCCACCAAAAATTATCTTTGTTAAATCTGAGCATAGTTTCAATAGAATCCCAATTCCTTATTTCAGAAGGATCTGCAGATGCACCAAACCAAACAGTTCCACTTCCATTGCTATATTCTTTAAAAACAACTTTAGCACCAAGATAACCTGCAACAATACCAGGGCCAAAATTAATCCATAGATTTGGATAAGCATCAACTAAGAATAATGTTTTTCCACACCATTCAATAAACTTTTTAACAGATTTCTCTAAATCATTAGTATTTCTAGGGAATCCCCAATGCCATTCATAGAATAGCTTTTGCCACATCAGTTCAAACCCTTGCCTAGGGGAGTACATTTGTATCAAAGGTCTTCTTAACTCCCCATCCCACCAAGCTTTATAAACATCAACATCAAATTTCTCAAAACTCCAACTATAATTAAATAAACCATACATTTTAACCACTAATACCAAATCTCTCTAGGGAATACAAATATATATACCTGAGATCTACAAATGTCTGATAGCAATACAAAAATGTTTTATTTTATTTAAACTACCTCCTCCTGGTTATCCATCCTATTGCTAGCCCTATTACAAATAATACTATTGTTAATACTGTTGTTGTCCATTCTGTTTCTCTAACAGTTGTTGATACTGTTGATATTATTGTTAATAATACTGTTGATGGTATAGCAACAGTTGATATAACGGTTTTCTCAACACTTTGAGTAACAACAACAGTAACTGTAACTACACCAGGTGTAGGTGTTGGAGTCGGTGTAGCTCCTGAACCTGGGGAGATCAGGAAATGGGCATACCAAGCAGTTGCACATGGAGCTGAAGGTATATCGTTCTGGGATTGGAGGACAAGACCTATAGGAAAAGAGCAGTTCTGGCATGGAATACTAGACCACGATGGGGTTCCGAGGAGAAGGTTCTATGAGGTAGAGAAGCTGTTTAACGAGCTTGACAAGATTAGCGATGTGATAGATAAATCTTATGTAGAGTCTAATATTGCTGTACTTCTATCATACGAATCTCTATGGGCAGCAGATATCATTGAGAAAGGATACTATAGCCATACATATATGGGTGAACTAGTTAAAGCATACAAAGCTCTATGGCTTAACAGAGTAAATATCGATGTAATACCACCAGAAGCTCCATTCGATAGATACAAAATCATAGTAGCACCATTCCTCTACCTAGTAAACAGAGATTTAATAGATAAACTAAGAGATTTTGTATACAGAGGAGGGACACTAGTTCTAACACCTAGATCATTTATAAAAGATGAATACAATAGAGTTAACATAGACCTCGATAAAGTATACGAATTAACAGGTGTAAAGATAGAGGAGTATACACGTTTACCTCAAAACGCTAAGGTTGTAGTTAAGTTTAGGGGTGACAGCCCATTACTAAGTGGAGAAGAGACTTACGGAGAAGCATGGCTAGAGGTATACGAAATAATAACTGCTCAACCTATAGCTTATGCAACATGGAGATGGATAAAATTGAAACCTGTAATAACTATGAATAGCTATGGAAAAGGGAAAGTTATAATGATAGGTACAGTCATACCTCTAGACATATTAACCAAAATGTTAAAAGAACTCATACAATCCATAAACCTAAAACCTGTGATCTATGAAATTATCCACGATTCTAATGTAGAATACTACGCTAGATCAATAGATCCAAAAAAGAAAATTCTATTCATTATAAACCACGAAGGAGCACCAAAACAACTAAAGATAAAACTACCTGAATATGCAACACATATAATCGAATTATTAACAAATAAAGAAGTTAAACTGATAGAGATAGAGCTTACCCTAGATCCCCATGATGTAAAAATACTCTTAATTGAATAAAACACACTAACAATAAGCTCTCTACAAACAGACAATATTTTTATTTTTTGATTATAAAACTTTCAAAAATTCTTAATTCAATACTTAAGCTTTAAATGAAGAAGTAGATATTATGTGTATGTATAGAATTAATGAGATTTAGAAAAAGAGAAGAAAGATAAAAAGTAATGGCTATAAACCTAGTCAGTGAAATTTTAGCTTAATTCTATATTTTCTCAGGATATTGATTCTATAGAGGTTGTATATATGATCTATTTCAAGATAGATATGTTTTTAATTTGTTTTAGTGTAGATATAGATGGGGGGTTATCTATGGGTTCAGGTCTTAGTGTAGAGATGTTTAGTGATATGTCTGATAAGGAGAAGATCTATGCTGAAGCATTGTTGAAGCTAAGTGAGAAAGTTAAACACCCTGTTTTAAGAGCTGTATTCCTAGCTATTTCACAAGATAGTTTGAAACATTCACTTCTATACAGATCACTAGTAGAATTCTTATCATCAGTACAACCTGCTTTAACACAAGAAGAATACAAAGCGGTTATCGAGGAGGTGGATAAACATATAGAAACAGAAGCTCAGATGATTAGAATTGCTAGAGAAACTCTTGAGAAAGTAGATGATCCGAGAATTAAACTTATTTTATCAGCAATACTAAACGATGAAGTTGAACATCATAAAGTTTTAGTGGATATAAAGGATAAATTAGCTAAAATTGAATTTGTTAGCGAAGAAGACCTATGGAATTCTATTTGGAGAGACAGTCCATGGCATGGAACACCGGGTGGTTAACAAAATAAAAATATTTCTCACGTAGCTTTACAGCATTTTTTAAATATCATTCTAAAGATTTTAAGATCTCTTCATGGAATTTTTCGTCTAACGTAAGCTTATCTAAAATTTTAGTGAAAACTTTTACAGTATGAATATTTAAACATTTTTCTTCAACTTCTCTACTTGAGATTAGAGGGAAAAGCAGTTTATGATAAGTCTCTTCACCGACAGCTTTCTCTATCCATGTCTGCTTCTCTATAAACTTCTTCAAATCAATCTCTCTATCACTTCTTAACTCATTTAAAAGATTCTCAACTATAACCCAAGGTTCTCCAACAAAATCTCTACAATCACCATACTCTACATAGAGACCTAGTTCTTTAGCTAGTAAATCAAGGATCTCAGCATGCTTCATACTCTCAATAGAAACAACCTTTAGCAAAATACTTTTATCCTTTAGACTCTTCTTTATCTTTCCAGAGTATAGAGATAGAAGTTCTGAAACAAGTTTCTCTAGAACAATAGAACAGTAGATATGTTTCCTAACGAGTTCACATAAATCCATAAGGTGAACACCTATAGCATCAAATTAAAGCTAAAACCATAAATTTTTAAATTTTTGACATGCTTAGAATCCTACCTAGTTAAAACGATGTATAGATAATGTATTAATTCAAAACGTTGGAGTTGTAACAGAACTTCGCTGTATCCTCTCAATATATTACTATACACAAAAATGTTTAAAGAACTAAAGCTATTCAATATTGTATCTATCTCCTAACCACTTCTACAAGATACAGAACCTATCTTAACCATGGCTATCCCTAATCATTACGTTTTTATGTTGATGAATGGGGTGTTTAGGGTGTAACTCTGAAAAATTTATTAGATTTATTAGTATAGGTTATCCATCTAGAATATAGTGTTGATCATGATTGTTATTGATAGTGTTTCGAAACGATTTAGAAAAACTGTTGCCTTGGATAATGTGTCTTTCGAGGTTAGGAATAGTGAGGTTGTTGGATATGTTGGGCTTAATGGTGCTGGGAAGACGACTACTATTAGGATTGCTGTAGGTGTTCTTCCACCTGATAAAGGTGATGTTTATATCGATGGGTATTCTGTTTTAAGGGATAAGAAGAGAGCTTCTATGTTTATTGGTTGGGTTCCTGAGCTACCTATATATGAGATGGATTTTCGTGCTCTGGATTATTTTGTTTATCTCGCTGGTTACTACGGTCTTAGCGTTGGTGAAGCTAGGGAGTTAGGTAGGAAGCTTCTTGATGAGGTTGGGTTAGGTGATGCTTTGAATAAAAAACTTGCTGAGTTTTCTCAAGGTATGAAGAAGAGGTTTGCTTTAGCTGTTTCCATGATTAATAATCCTCCTAACTTCTTATTCGATGAAGTTCTGAATGGTTTAGATCCCCAGGGTATAGCTTTCTTTAGGGAATTAGCTGTTAAATTTAGGAGAGAAGGTAGAGCAGTTCTCTTTTCATCTCATATCCTTAGCGAGGTTGAGGGTATAGGTGATAGAGTTGTTTTTATTCATAGAGGTAAGATAATAGGTGTATACACTATGGATGAGATTAGGTATAGAGCTTCACCAGCTATAGAGATAAATCTTTCGAAAATAGATAGAGATGTATTCAACATACTGTCTAAGTATGGAGAACCAGAGGTTTTAAACAATAACAAGGTTATTCTTAGGAAACCTAGAAGCGATACAGAGGTTATATTATCGGAATTAGTGTCGAGAGGTATAGGGGTTAGAGAAGTTAAGAGAGTTGAGAAAAGTCTTGAGGAATTCTTCTTCAGTTTAGTAAAAGAAGCTGAAGAAGGTCGTTGATATGATATTAACACCTGTACTCCACGATTTTAAGAGAGGTATGCTAAGACTATCTACTTTAATAATCTTAGCTTTATTTATAGCTGGTGGTTTAGGTCTTACATATCTACTAAGATACCAATTCCTAACAACTGCAACACCTCTTAATAGAGTTCAGATAGTTTCTATAGATCCTTCTGAAGAAAAGCTCTACCTAGAGATGTACGTATTCGATGAACAGTTGAACAAAGTTAAAGGAGATCTGAGATTCACAATTATATGCAATGGGGAAACAGTTGTAGAGATGATGAAGAGTATAGATGGTTATATCAAGATAGTAGATAGGATACCTAGGGATACCTCTATAACAAGCAGTAGATGTTCAGCATTAACACAGTTAACAGCATCTATGAGCTATCTCTATAGCTACACAGTTCTCTACAACTTAAGTGTTAACGGTAAAACAATTCTGTGCTCGATTGAGGGTGCATCGACAATCTCTTTAATAAACAGATCAACAAATAGCTTAGCTGGTTTAGCAACTCTGAAGATATTTCGAAGAGATGCAGAGCTTATCGTTATAGGGGGTATCTACACCCCTGCAAACCCTTATGCCGAGTTCGATATCTATGTAAAGAACATCTCCGCAACATCGCTCCAAACGTTGGCTGGGAGAAGCTCTGGAAGTACATCTCTAGGTGTAGGTAGTTTACCTCAGTACGTATCTATATCTGCTAAAGATCTAGAAAAACTCGGTTTCATTAGAATTGGTAGAGTTAAACAAGGTATATTCAATTCCACATCTGAACCAAATATCTATATGAACACATCTTATCTACAGATAGTCATCGTAAGTTCTACCCAGGATATCGATATCTACAGCAAACCCATTGTAATCTCTGTATCGAAAGTTCTTAAAGAAGTAGATGTTAGAATAGCCAGGGTTTTAAACACCATGATTTCACTTATAGGTACTTTCACAACGTTTTTCCCGATTGTAGGGCTATACTTAGCTTATATCTATATAGCTAAACCTCGTTCTCAAGGAGCTCTAGAATTTCTACTAGCGAGACCTGTAACAAGGTTTGAGATATACATGACAAGAGCTTTAGCAGGGATGATAACCTTGGTGGCTGCTTCAGCGCTCTTCTTCATATCTACAACTATATCTACCAACGCAATGCTTCAGGTATCTCTAGATATAAATTCTCTAGCAGTACTATTCCTAGGATTAACAATATCGTTACTAGCTTTCTATAGCTTATGCTACTTCTTATCAACGGTTATTAGCGGTGGTAAATACCTTGCTCTATCTATAACAATATACCTAATATTCACTTTCATATGGCAGATAGTTATAGCGATAATATCTATAACAACCTTGAGACTACAACAAGTAGAACCGGTGAAGATAGTAGAGGAGATGGCTAGGAATCAGTATAGATCATACTATTTCAACCCTATACAGCTATCAAACTTCTACCAGTTCTATACACAGGAAAATATGTAGATGTATTACCAAGTCTACAGGTATCAACTATAGAAGCTGTTAAGGATATTGTCAATCTTTATCTAGTAGCATCAGCATCAATACTATGGATAGCTACTCCATTGGTATTTGGGTGGATAGTATTTAGAAAAGCTAATCTGTCTAGATAGAGAAAGAGTTTTAAAATTTTTAAACACATGGTATGGAGCTCTGAGATAGAGGTGTTTATGTATGGGTATAGCTATAGTTTTGTGGAGATTCTGCGGCGTAGTAGCTGCTATACTTGCTTGGATTGTTATAGCTCTCGCTGTATCGAGGAATCCATGGTTTAATGTGTTTAAACATGCTTTAAGTGATCTAGGTGATCTTAAAGGAGCTAACGATCCTTGGATATATAATGTAGGTCTTATTGTTACAGGTGTTATCACTTGTATCTACTCTCTATACATAGCCTATACCTCTAACAACAAGGCTCTGGTGTTTGCTTCAGCTCTACTATTTGTAACAGGGATATTCTTAGCGTTGATAGGTGTATACCCAGCTGGTACTAGACCACATACATTTGTATCTACATGGTTCTTCATACAGATGCTCTTAGCTATAATAGCTATAGCAATTGGGTTCACCGTAGAGAAAGCATTGCTTCACGCAGCTATACTATGGATAATATCTGTTATAGGACCTCTAGGAGCTATTCTAATTAAATGGCCTTCAGTAGCTCTTCAAGAGATATACGGAATTATACTGATAGACATAGCTATCGTTACGATAACAACAAAGATATAGAGAACCTCATAGAAAACATCCTTAGATTAACCTAAAGTATTTTTTACGAATACTACAGCTCTAAGACTGTAGATTATAGGTATCTATATGGATACAGCGAAGACTTTGTTGAAGGAATTCAAGATAGTTCTATTCATAGTTTACATAGCCTTGATCACGCTTATTCATTCAGGTTTATCAGGTATGTTACCAGCTATTTTAGTTTATAGAGGGGTTCCTGAAGGTGTTGTAGGAGCTGTTTTCTCTCTTGAGAAAATATTGGTTCTATTACTATCAACAGCTACGATCTTCTTATCTATTCGTATAAAAGAGAAAACTCTCCTGTTAATGCCATTACTACTACTCTTCTACACCATATCTATGCTTATCTTTATTTCAACTGAGAATATATTATTAATAGCTATTCTAGCACCTGTTATCACAGGTTTATACCTAGCTCTATCACCTTTCAACAGAGTAATGATCAATATACTCGTAGATAGTGAGTATCTAGGGTTCTTCACAGGTATACTCAACTCTATTTCATCGCTTTTCTCAGCTATCTCTATAGCTATCTACGGATTCCTCATATCTATACTTGGATTACAGAGAACCATGTTCTACTTCTTAATATTTATAGTACCTACTCTAGTAATACAGCTATCTTTAGTTAGAACTACACTTAGATCCTATGGATATACCGACATCAATATCGCGAACATTTCTTCTCTTAGAAATATGAGACTATTATTCAAAGATTTTATACTCATAATAAACACACTCCACGCTTTAATAGATATAGGTGCTTCTATATACCTAGGAGTAGTTCTGTGGGATATAGTGAAGGACTTCAAAATCATAGGATTGATATTCGCAGCTTACTACATTTTACAGATATTCATAAGCCCTTTCGCAGGCTCTCTATCAGATAGATACAGTAAACCAGTAGAATTAATAGGAATCTCATTAATAACTTCAGCTCTATCATACTTCATCCTATTCCTCGGCTACATATACACATCCATACCTATAATGTGTTTAGCTGTAATACCGTTCGCAATAGCACCCATCCTATATATACCGAATATCCAGATATATGTTAAAAACCTAGGATCAGATACAGTACTTTATTTCCAAGCCATTAACATTACATCATCGTTAGCAGGGATTGTATCCCCTATCATAGTATCAACGATAATAACTAGAATAGATATCAAGGTATTTCTGTTCATAATAGCTATATATAAAATAGTTCTCGGAGTAGTAACATTGATTAAACAATACAAATACTTACCAAGTTAATCGATGTATAGATAATCTCATCTAGAATTCATATGAAAGATATTGAATACTAACTAATCTCTAAGAACTTTAGATACTTGCTAAAGGTATTACGAGAATCACATCAATATTTTTAAGTAGGTGAAGGATAGGATAGAATCATTTTGATGCTAATGATGGGGAAAATACCTCAATGTTTTTATAGATTAGTATTAGGATAAGCTTAGAGGATGTTGGTAGGTATGAAGATGTATTGAATTTGATGATTAATACTATACAAAGTTAGCTATGAAGAAGGCTCTTTAAAACCTCTAAACCTCTCCAACAACTTTAAAACTCTATCCCTCAAAATATCTAACACTGTTTCAGAGCTTATTATAGTTCACCATAACCTTATAGAGAATATCGTAATCATTAACCTTTACTTCCTTACATCCTTAAGTATAGCTTCAATGTCTTCCACATACTTCTTAGCTTTCTCAAGCTCCTCTACAACTTCTTCTTCAGAAAGTGCTTCTTCATGATATCCAAGTATGTGGAGGTAGTAACCTCTAGCTCCAAACCTATCCCTTAAACCAAGTTCTGCAACTCTAGGAAAATTCTTCTCGAGTTCTTTCAAAAAAGTTCTTCTCTCTGTATAGCTTTCAGGTTTCTTAAAACCAAATTCTGTTAAGAGAGCATCTGTAACTAAGACTACTGCTAACCAACCTTTTTCACATGCATCTCTAAGTCTAAGAAACTCTCTACCTCTTCTAAACTCCTCAACTTCTTTAAAAGCTAAGTTCAAAACTTTTTTAGCTTCCTCAATAAAAGTACTACACAATGTTCAAACCCTCTAGATGCGCTACATTAATACTGGTTGAAACCTAATAAATCTTTGTAGTTCTATATATCGGCAGATCCTTAATAGTTATGAATTTAGTTTGCTGTTAAAAGCGTTGGTGAAGATTGGATAGAATTGAAGAACTATGTTTTTGAGAGTTTTAAAAGTTTTTCTACAGTTTCTCTAAATAGTCCCTCATCAATATTTATTATGTAGAGATTTCTTATAGCTAACGAAAATACTTCTCCATGCATATTAAATATCTTTGAAACACAATCTATATCTTTAACACATTCTACAGGATCTATATAGTAGAAATTCTCGATCCATGTACCTACAAATAAAAATATTTTCTCAAGAAGATCAGAATCTTCAATATCGTTATAACATAAAACCTTTAACTCTCTACAAATTTTATCAGCTAACTCTTCAAGGGTCTTAACTTGGCTACACATACACACTCAAAAAGATTTTGTGCGACAAGTGTTAAAATGTGTTAATGGTTCATAATATGGTATTAAAGGTATAGCAGAGATATTAACAATATTTATAGCACTAAACAATAGCGATGAAAAGAGTTATAATCACGTAGTTGTATTAAGTATGATAAGGTAGGATAGCAAGGTAACTATGTTTAGTGTAAATTTTATACCTAACCCAACTTTTTATCTATAGATTAAATGAGGAAATTGATGGAAGATTTGATGAGTTGAGGAGGTATATGTTGATAACCGGTTTAATGAATTGAAGAATTATGTAAATACAAAATTTGTTGAGTTGAAAGAGTATGTCGATACAAGGTTTAGTGAGATGGATAAGAAATGGTCTTAAAAATTAGAAAGATTAGCAGAAACTTCTACAGATTATCAAGAGTTCTTTATAGAGTTTCTATCTCTTGGGGGTGTTATAGAGGAGAAGTATAAGAATGTTCTTATGAAAGAGTTGAGGAGTCTTATGAGGCTTGTTATAGCGAATCGCTGACTAAGGAGGAGTGGAAGAGGTTAAAAGAATTATTTGAGAAAAGCGAGAAAGATAAGCTAGCTCTTGAAGAAGCGGATGAGTTTCTCAAACTTGTTAGAAAAGTTGTTAGAGAGTATTGGGATAGAAGAGAAGTGTGTAAACTACATATATATGCAGCAATTGTTAGATTTTTAACATATAGAAAATACTATGAAAAGAATGAAGCTAAACATGAAGAAAAAATCAAGGATAGATTTTCATTAAATTTCGTTCAAGGTGATATCCAAGATCTAGATCTCTACGTAATATTCTTCAACAACTATCTCAAGATCTAAATTTATAAGATTTCATAGAGCTGATATAGACGGTGTTATATCTTGGGACATGTTTATGTTGATGCAGTGTTCTACAACCCTATAGATTATACAGAGTTTGTTCTTGGGAAGAGGAGGTTCGATGATGATAGAAAGGTAAGTTCTAGATCGTTAGTAGATACAGATGCTACCTTCCCCGCACTACCGGAAGATATTGTTAAGGAACTAGGTTTACCTATCTATGGAGAAACTGAAGCTGAGACTGCTACAGGTAGAGAGAGGGTAAGACTTGCAGCAGTTACTCAGATTGAGGGTAGATCAGCTATAAGCTATATCATTGTAAGATCTAGAGGTACAACACCTTTAATAGGTGTTGTAGCTTTAGAACAGATGGGATTTAGAGTAGATCCTTTAACAGGTAGACTAGTTAAAGGATTACCTTTAATGTTTTAAACCGAGACCTCAAAATTTTATAGCTTAACAAATTAGCTAGAGGTAGATACTATGTATATAAGTGGTGGTGTTAGGTTTTCTAGGGTTTTGGTTGATGGTCTTTCTAGTGTTTTTTATTGTTGGGTTAGGGTTCCTGGTGGGAGGGTTGGTGTTGTTGAAGAGTTTAAAGTTTGTAGAGCTGAGGATTTTTGGAGGTTTGGTGGTGAGGAGAGGAGTTATACTGATTTTATATCTAGTTATATCAAACCTAAGGGTTATATAACTGTTTCTCTAAGATCTAGAGATGTTTTTAGGTTTGGTGTTTTCGAGCTTAGAACAAAGTTACCTAGGTATTCTAATGGTCCTATGTTTTGGTTTGGTTTTGAAACTGAAGATCTTTTTATGGGTGGTGTTATTCATTTTATGTGGCATTCTGATAAAGGTAGACTTTATGCTTTTGCTGGTAGTATAGTTTCTAGAGTTGAGATTGATTTAACATCTATTACAGGGGTATTTGATTATTCATCTGATTACCATCTATTCAAAATTGTCTATAGGGAAGGTCTTGCTCTATGGTATGTAGATGGAAATCTAAGAGCAATAGCTATAATAGGTTCTGGAGATAGTAGAGATTCAGAGATAATCTATAATGCAAAACCATACGCAATAGGATTTGTAAAAGATTTACCAGCATCAAGTTTACCAATACTACTAGATATTGATGGTGGTGATATAAATAAAGATTATGAGTGGAGTATACATCCATGGGGTTTAAGAGTATTTGAAGGAGATCCTAAAACTATGGTGATACTAGATCTATACGTAGAGAATACAGATACAAAATTAAAAGGTTATACAGTTAAACAAGGATCAAAAATAATATCAGCACCATTCCCAGGAACACTAGATGATATAGAAATAGTATTCTCAACAAATGGAAACGGAAAACTATACATAGAAACATACACAAACAAAAAATGGTATAGGTATAGAGAATTTGATGTAGGGAAAGAAGAGCTGTACAACATTAAGTTAGAGAATAGGAATACTTTGTATAGAGTTGTATTCGAAGCATTAGAAGATGCCGTAGTGAACGAAGCTAAAGTGTTTATGCGTTAATCTGTAGATCAAGATATTGCAAGTAAAATACTTTGGCGTAACATTTGTATTAACAAGATCGAATTTAGGGAAGGATCTTTAGAGAGACTAGTTAGGCATATACTATTCTATGTTATTATAAGAGAAGTTCAGAGGAAACTTAAGGAAGGAGATTATAAAGTTGTTGACGGAGTCGAGGTTGTAGAGGTAGATTTAAGGAGGATTCTAAAACGAAGTGAATTAGGAGTTAAGTAATGTTGTCTCTGTTAAAAGATATACTAGGTTTTGATATTGTTCTACTCTTAGAAGAAGCTTAAATAAGCTTCTCTGCATACAGGTTTTGTGTGATGTGTTTATGATTGTTGTAGATATTTATTTGTTTTTAAAAGATAGCATAGTTTGTGTGGTTGTTATGAGTTTTGTTGTTAGACGTGGTAGAATTGTTTCAGTAGGTAGGGTTGTAAAGGATGGCTATATCTTTGTTAAGAATGGTGTAGTTGTTGAGGTTGGTAGAGAGCCTTTCTCTGGTTTTGCTGATGAGGTTGTCGATGCTGAGGGGATGGTTGTTCTACCAGGTTTTATAGATACCCATACCCACGGTATCTACGGTCTCGATTTTACAGTTGATAGAGATCCTTACCGTGTTCTAGAGATAGCGAAGTATTATGCTAGGCATGGTGTAACAAGTTTTGTTGCAACAACTGTTACAGCTCCTTTAGAGGTTCTTGAAGATGTTTGTAAAACTGTTAGCGAGGCTATGGAGATGTGGAGAGGTGAAGGTTCTAAGATTCTAGGTGTTCATCTAGAAGGTCCGTATATAAATCCTGTTGCTGCAGGTGCTCAAAACAAAGCTTATATAAGGTCTCCTGATCTAGAAGAGTTTAAGAAGTTGTTGAATTCTTGTAGAGGTATAGTTAAGCAGATAACTCTAGCTCCCGAGCTACCTAACGCTGATAAACTTATCGAGTACGCTAGGTCTAGAGGTATAACTGTTAGTGCTGGACATACAAACGCATCTTATGAAGAAGGTTTGAAAGCTGTTGAACTAGGGGTTACCAAAGCTACACATCTATTCAACGGTATGACGAGGTTTCACCACAGAGAACCTGGTATAGCTTTAGCTTTACTACAATCACCTAACGTATACCTAGAGGTAATAGCTGATTTCGTACATCTACACCCAGCGGTAGTCAAAATGGTTATAGATTATGCAACACCTAAGAGAGTCGTACTGGTGACAGATTCTATAGCTGCTACAGATATGCCTGATGGAGTTTACGAGCTAGGTGGTCTAAAAGTTGTTGTTGAGAAAGGTGTATGTAGATTAGCTGATACAAGTGGTTTAGCTGGAAGCACTTTGACTATGGATAGAGCTGTTAAGAATATTCTTAGCCTTGGCTACACCTTTAGAGATGTAGTTTACATGGCTAGTTCTACACCTGCTAAAAGCATAGGTTTAGATAAGTTAGGAGATATAGATGTAGGTTACTACGCAGACCTCGTGATAGTTGATGAGAAGCTGAACATAGTGAAAACCATTATCAACGGAAAAATTGTTTACGAGAAATAGAGATCTGTTGAGGTAGCCTAGATTAAGATTAAAACAAACATTTTTACTCCCTACACATTATCTCTTCTCGGTGTATCTATGAACACCGGCTCATACGAGAAGTTCTTCAATATCGTTGCAAACTTTATGAACAGAATTATAAATGAAGAAAAAGAGAATATAGAGAAAGCATCGGATCTAATGACCCAAGCTATAGCGAATAACGGGTTCATCTATATCTTTGGAACAGGCCACTCTATGATGATGGCTATGGAGATGTTCTATAGAGCTGGAGGTCTTGTTAGAGTATACCCAATACTAGATATCTCGATATCGGGATTCAACGGAGCACTGAAAAGCACATACCTCGAAAGGGTTTCCGGGTATGCAGAAGCAATTCTAAAATCTATTCAACCAAAACAAGGATCAACAATAATAATAGTATCTAACTCAGGTAAAAACACAGCGCCGGTAGAGATGGCTGTAAACGCTAAAAAATACAGTTTAAATACTGTAGGGATAACATCAATTGAATACTCAAAAAGAATACCACCGGAGAACCCCTTAGGTAAGAAACTCTACGAAGTTGTAGACGTTGTTATCGATAACAAAATCCCTGAAGGAGATGCCGTATACGAAATACCTCAGCTAAACCTAAAGATAGCACCTATATCAACAATAATCAACGCATTCATACTACAGCTCCTCAACATAAGAACAGTTGAAAAACTAATTGAGAAAGGAGTAAAACCTGAGGTATGGATAAGCGCAAATATACCTGGAGGAGTAGAGAAAAATAAAGAATATGTAACGAGATATCTAGATCTAATAAAACCTCTCTAACTTTAGCAAACTTTCTCTACCTGTTTAATAAGAATTGGATCGTAATTCATCAACGTGAATGAGATCTTTACGAAATTGATTGCCTTTCCTACATAAAAGTATATCCGAAGATATTCTAAAGAAGAATAACAATGACATAGCTATGAATTTTGAAAAAGAGTTTTAGGTTAGAGACCTTCAAAGAATTTTTCTATTCTCTTTATTTCCTCAGTACTTATTTTAGCTATTTTTCTTGTTATTATTGGTTCGAGGAAGAAGATAACGAAGGATGTTATTAGCTCAGCCCATGTTGTTATTGTCCACGGGGTTTTAAGACCGTATTTAAATATTGCCCATACTATGAAGCCTCCTGCCCATGACGCTATAGCGCCTCTCCCTGTGGTATGCTTATATACAAGTCCTAGGAGAAGTGGTATTCCTATAGGTCCTAGTAATCCTGCATACCAATCAACCATTATATTAAATATTCCTCCAGCTTGTGGAAAAGCTAGAGGTATGAAAGATGCTATTATCATTATGATTCCGAAGACCAAAGTAATTATTTGAGCTATTTTTAAAAGTTTCTTTTCGTCAGATACTTTCTTCAATCTTCCATATAAATCTATGGTGAAGACGGCTGATAATGAGTTTAGATCAGAATCTATCATAGACATTGTTGCAGCAAATAAACTTGCTAACATAAATCCTAGTAAACCTGGTGCTATTTTTGGTAAGAAATCTCTAGCTATAACAGCATATGCATAATCAGGTTTATCAAGATTTGGATAAAGAACTCTTGCAACCCACATAGGGGTAAACATTACAACAGGATATGTGAGATATAATATTGCCGATAGTAGAGCAACTTTTCTTGCTTCTTTAGCTGCACCAACACTTATGAATCTTTGAGCGAGATTTAAAGTTGCTCCACAATAACTTAGTGTTACTACTATGAGAAATGCGAGCCAATACCAAAAATCATAAGGTCCGCTAAGAGGTTGCCAAAATCCTGGAGGTGCTTTAGATATTAACCCACCAAAACCACCTACAGCTTGCAAAGCTACAATAAAGAGAATTATTGTTGGTATGAATTGTATAATAGCTTGTGCAAAATCTGTCCATATAGATGCTAGAATGCCCCCTGTAACCATATAAGCAACTGTTACAACGCCAGCTACTATAATAGACCATACGATATCTAGCCCTACAAACGCATTGAGAAATACTGCTAGAGAGAATATCTTTAGCCCTAGATCTATGAATTTTATACTTGTAAATGAAACAGCTATACCAACACGTGTTAGAAGGTTAAATCTTTCTTCAAGATACTGTAATGGACTTAGTACACCTTTTTTACCAAGAGCTCCCCACCTAGGAGCAAATATTAATGCTCCTATTAGTAGCCCTATACTTATTGTTAAAGCCCATATAGTGTATATAGTAAATCCATATCTATAGGCGATCCCAGCATAAGCTACAAATGCAAAAGCACTATACCCACTTACGTGATGCGATACTGCTGAAAGCCACCATGGAACTTTCCATCCTCCAGCAAAGTAATCAGCTACGGATTTTGTTCTAAGTGTAGCGAAATAACCTATAACTAATACTATTATGCTGTATACTACTATAACAGCGTAGTCGATAGAAGTCATGTAGCTCAAGAACTCACCCTACATATTTAGTAAAGATAGGGTATTTAAATTTTTTATCGATTATTATTTTAGGAGTTTTAATGCATTATTGTATAGAATGTTTTCAAGATCTTTTTCAGGTAATGATAATCTAAGTATTTTTCTTAGTTCTACTTCTAATGAAAGGAAAGGAGCATCACTACCAAATAGTATTCTTTCTGAGCTTAGTTCTTTGATAGCATATTTAATTACAGGGATAAATCTTTGCCCAGCTGTATCTAGATATATGTTATCAGCTCTTTTAGTAGCTCTAATAGCGTCTAGCCAAAGCATCCCTAGACCCATATGCGCTAAGATAAATTTTGTTTTTGTATATGTTAATGCTAATTCAAGTACTTGTAGAGGTTGTGAATATATAGGTGATCCTGTATGGAATTGCACTATAATCCTATACTTCTCGGCTATCTCTATCAATGGATGGTATAGTTCGCTATGAGCTGGTAAACCTTGTGTCAATGGGTGTAGTTTCAAACCTTTAGCTCCAAGCAATATCAATTCTTTTAATTGTTTAACTGCCTCTTCTTTCATCCAAGGATCAACAGTAACAAATGGAACGATCTTATCGGGGTACTTCTTATATGCATTAATAACCTGTAGGTTATCTAGCATCACTTCGGTTCTGTATATCGCTTTGTAAGGCATTAAGAATATTTTTGTTATCCCAAATTTTTGAGCAGTGTCTAACAATGACTCTACAGAGTCCATCAGATGTGTATGAACATCTATTATCATGTTAATCACTCTCATTATATCTTTAGAAGTTTTTTAGCATTTCTCCAAAGGATATTCTCTTTATCAGCTTCGCTTAACTCAAGCAACTTTAGCTTCTCAAGCTCAACCTCTCCATCAGAGTATGGAAGACTCGAAGCAAATAGGAATCTATCGCTACCTAAGATCTTGATAGCTTCTTTAAGTGCTCTTACATTAGATTGGCAAGAGATATCGGCAAAGATATTGCTATGTCTTTTCATTGCAGGTAAAACCTCCATCCAGAAATCGGTAAACCCTGCAAACCCCATAACAATATTTACATCGGGGAACATATCTGCTAAATCCGCTATTTCTAGTGGTGATTGTGGATGGTAGCCTGAGGGTATATATAGAAAAGCTTTTTCTCTAGCTAGGTATTCTATAACATAGTGGATTATTTTATGGTTAACACTAAAACCTTGTAGGTAAGGTATAAGTTTTAAACCTTTGAAACCATATACATGGAAAATTTTTTCAAGTTCAGCTAAACTTTTCTGTTTATACCAAGGATTTACAGTACCCACCCCCAACAAACCTCTATACTTCTTACATATCTCGTAAATACCTCTATTCGCTTCATTAAAATCATATATATAAGCAGTACCATAAGCAGGTGTTACTACAGTATAGGATATTCCCAAATTCTCCATATATTTAATGAGCTCTTCTACATTTAAACTTGTCTCATAGTAGAGATTATCGCCTATCTCAACATGGAAATCTATAATCATGTAGAACACCGAAGAAGACAATGATTTAATTTAATAGTAATTCTTCTTGTTAATCTACCTGGAATTCTTTACTATGGTATACAATTCTACCTTCTACTATAGTCATAAGTACGTTGAAATCTTTATCTATTACAACTATATCTGCATCTTTTCCTCTACTCAAACTACCTTTAGATTTCAACCCAGTTATTTTAGCTGGGTTTGTTGATGCAAGCAT
>Ga0080004_1127736_pt1 | contig 29195 bp, 26 predicted proteins | sample WasSprMetagenome_FD_69207 | JGI IMG/M metagenome (GOLD analysis project Ga0080004, IMG submission 69207) | Sulfidic aquatic microbial communities from Washburn Spring, Yellowstone National Park, USA - WS (SPADES assembly) (version 2) | ecosystem: Environmental > Aquatic > Thermal springs > Hot... | reverse complement strand
AGAGTGTTGAAAGCAACTGGCATGTGGGCATTTCTTATCGCAATAACTATAGAATCTCAAGAAAAGAGTGTTGAAAGCACCAATCACTGACAGCACTGGATACTACTCTTACAACTGGAATCTCAAGAAAAGAGTGTTGAAAGCATCAATTATCGGCGTTTTACAACGTTACGGAGCAGTTCGAATCTCAAGAAAAGAGTGTTGAAAGATATATAAAGCTATCACATCATGTAAGTTACCATAGTAGAATCTCAAGAAAAGAGTGTTGAAAGGAGTTAATAATCTCAAAAAACTGAAACCAAAAATCATCAGAATCTCAAGAAAAGAGTGTTGAAAGATTGCAAAGTATGCCACATCTTGTCCTTGAAAATACGAATCTCAAGAAAAGAGTGTTGAAAGAGCAATTGTAAATCTATCATCAGCCATGACACGTATTGAATCTCAAGAAAAGAGTGTTGAAAGAATATAAATGCCTTTATTTCAGTATACTCTTTGTTAATTGAATCTCAAGAAAAGAGTGTTGAAAGTAACATGTTGCTTTACCTTACCTGTAGCTTTATCAATTACGAATCTCAAGAAAAGAGTGTTGAAAGTAATGAACCCAGTTTTCCAATCCACAATTACACTACCATTGGAATCTCAAGAAAAGAGTGTTGAAAGAATGGTGTGAAAATCATAACTACTGCACCTCTAATTGTTGAATCTCAAGAAAAGAGTGTTGAAAGCATATGTTTCAACAACAATAAACTTCCCTTGTTCTGTAGAATCTCAAGAAAAGAGTGTTGAAAGAACTTAATAATGTATTACTAAACATTAGCATATTTCCGTGAATCTCAAGAAAAGAGTGTTGAAAGTTATTTGCGGGATTGGTGGCGTATGCTTTTGGCGAGAATCTCAAGAAAAGAGTGTTGAAAGTCATTATATTTGCTTTCTTTAACGGGGTATATTTTCGTGAATCTCAAGAAAAGAGTGTTGAAAGAAGATAATTGATGTTGAAAAGCAAAGAATAGTTTATTCTGAATCTCAAGAAAAGAGTGTTGAAAGGTCTTAATCAAATATGAAAAAGCGATAGCACTTAAGAATCTCAAGAAAAGAGTGTTGAAAGACTACACCAATTACTACACCAAAAGCACCAATAACTAGAATCTCAAGAAAAGAGTGTTGAAAGAAAACTTCATCAACATAGAAAATTTTTAGTATAAGTGAATCTCAAGAAAAGAGTGTTGAAAGATAATTTACTTTACTTATATGTTAATGCTACATTTGAAGAATCTCAAGAAAAGAGTGTTGAAAGATAGAAATACCTAAAACTATCGAACAAAAAGACATCATAACGAATCTCAAGAAAAGAGTGTTGAAAGACTGCATCCCTTAAATCAAGTGACAATTTGCACCGCGAATCTCAAGAAAAGAGTGTTGAAAGAGATAAACATCTGAAGCACTATTATTTTGTATTATTAAAGAATCTCAAGAAAAGAGTGTTGAAAGTTGGGGTCAAGCAGGCGTAGTTGGTGATTACTCATTGAATCTCAAGAAAAGAGTGTTGAAAGCTATACCATACTCTTTAAAAATTTTCTTTACAGTTCTTGAATCTCAAGAAAAGAGTGTTGAAAGATATGCACTACCAGAAGCAATTGTTAAATAAGTAGTGCCAGGAATCTCAAGAAAAGAGTGTTGAAAGATCTGTTGGATACTACTAGCCCAAAATTGGAATTTATGAATCTCAAGAAAAGAGTGTTGAAAGCAGCTATATTTATAAGGACACAGGCTTGCAATTTGAACTGGAATCTCAAGAAAAGAGTGTTGAAAGTTGCAATAAATCCAGAGAATGATTTAATCGTGAAAGAATCTCAAGAAAAGAGTGTTGAAAGCTAGATTATGATCACGAAACGCTAGATAATATTTTTTGGAATCTCAAGAAAAGAGTGTTGAAAGTCAATTTCGGCATATGTGAATGGTCAGAAAGTTTCACGAATCTCAAGAAAAGAGTGTTGAAAGTGTGATAATCCTTGACCTTCTTAGCAATACTTCCAGAATCTCAAGAAAAGAGTGTTGAAAGCTTTATAGCACCTTGATATACCAAGTTACAGTTACGAATCTCAAGAAAAGAGTGTTGAAAGTTTTCTTCTAGATAGCATACCCAAACATGATAGTTTTTGTGAATCTCAAGAAAAGAGTGTTGAAAGACTGCACTAACAAACGGATTGTTTTTGAGCAACCTCCTGAATCTCAGGAAAAGAGTGTTGAAAGTCGTAATTAACCCGTTCAATCGTTATAATGAGATTTTTCGAATCTCAAGAAAAGAGTGTTGAAAGATATATGATTTGGCAAGAATGATGCGTATTGAGAAGAATCTCATAAAAAGAGTGTTGGAAAGTTTTAATAATTTTACAAATCAAATAAGAGTTTTAACTGTTATGCTTCATTTAATTCTATTATTTTTTTAAGCCATTCTCTAGTTTGTACAATGCCTTTATCGGTATCTATTAATAATGTACCTGAATATATTAAATCATCAAGATTATATCCAAATTTCTTAAGTATTTCTCTCGCATCGTGCATAGGTTTTGGTTCTATAAACATTTTTGCTATTTCAACCCAACTCTCATCAATTTTTAACGGTAACGTTGGGAGTTCAATAGTTTCCCTAAACGCTTCATGAATATAATAGATTGTTGGTGCAGTTTTCAAAGTTAGCATGGCAGCTATAACAATAAACGTAGTTTCTGGCTTATAACCAGCAGTCGCATTAATATAAATCTTATAACCCTGCTTAGACTTATTCACAATAATTCTCAAAACCCTCTCAAGCAAATTTATCAAACCAGAATCAAACTTTTCTATCCCAACACCAAAATCCTTAACTTTAATAGGTTCACTAACAACATAATAACCATTCTCCCTCAACCACTCATAAATAACCTGAGCAGCCAACCTATTATTATTAGTATCCGTACAATAAATCACAACCTCCACATAATCCTTACTATGACGATGCTCATCCACATATCTTAAAAAACTATTCAACTCAGCCGACGCATACTTAGGATCCCTCCTAATAAATTCTAACAACTTCTCATGAACCTCATTACCACGCATAATAAAACTCTCAATAACCTTTTGCTTAAAATCATTAGGACTTAACTCACCCCAACCCCTCAACCCATACTTCTCTATAATATTCCCGTAATCCTGATACCTCTCAAAATTCCTTAAAACAGATGTTCCAGTACCAATCACATGAAGATATTTCCTCATATATCATCAATCTTATATGCACTTACACAAACTTAAATTTATTCCCACCACCTTATCACTAATTTGATTAAAGTTTTTCAGTTTTATCATTTATTAAAAATTTTAATAATAAAAACTCAATTTTTCTTCATGAAAAGGTCATAATTAAAATGCAGCATTTACTCCCTAAATGAAGAATCCATTCATAGTTAATATTGTGCATTTAAGTTATATAAGTTTTGTATGGTTTTTAAATTATACTTTGCACAATATTTAGTAGTGTGAAATGATGTATAATAAGCTGAATGAGGGATTTAGTAGAAACAATCTTCTCAAGATGTATAAAGTATCTATTAAAATATTCTATCTTGCATTAATTTATCATAAAACAATGAATAAAATGAAGCATTCAGGATTTGCGCTTATTAAAATTGTATGTTTGATGGTGGTGAGTGATTGATGGAGTGGGATATTGTGTATGTGGAGAAGGATTATTTATTCGCGGTGAAAAATGCTGAGCGTGAAGAAAACCTTCCTGTGAAGGTGAGCATAATCAAGTATGATACAATAAATGTTCAAATTTTTTATGAGAATCATGAGAAGAAATATTATGTTATTAATGCAACGAAAGGAGAACATTCCTATCAGTTTAAGACGGATATGCTCATACTCTCCTTCAAACTTAAAATAAATGCATCGCAAGAATTTTTTAGGTCCTAGTGAACTCTCTTATTATGAGTTCTGATAATATTATTAATTTTCAAAATTGTTAATATGTTATCTTGACTCATACTAAAACGACTCAAACACTTTTACAATGTTATCGCCTCTCTTCCCCTGATTTCTCCCTCTATAAAGTTCATTGAAACCTTTACCAGAACTTGTGAAAATTACTAGTAAATCGCGAGGGCTTCTATGCAATGTTAGTCAAACAGAGGGAGGTGTTAAATTCCATATTTTAGAAACTTCTCGTGTTGAATATTATAATGTTAATGATGTTGGTTTAATAGAAGAGGAGGATAAAGAAGTTCTTAGAATTGCTCTTGCCATAGCTTCAAAGCATGAAAAAGTATTTCTAGTAACGGCAGATCGTCATTTTCTTGAAAGCGTGAATCAAAACAAATTATTGAGGGGATATCATAGTGAAAGTCAAAAAATAAAGATAGTTGCACCAAATGAGCCCAATTTTATGAACTTCTTAACAACACAATGCAAAAATAATGCTTCAACATGAAAAATTTACATTACTTTTTCACTTCAATAAAAGGATGTAGCATAAACTACTTAACTAGAATCATTTAATAGAAATAATGCTTCTATTAGAAGAAATACTATAATTACAAATTTAACATAAATATTTAACAAACTATAAATAGGAAAGCTTTTTAATTATTTTAGGATGAATAGGTGGAGAGTCGCAGAGTTTCTAGGGAACATCTCGATCTTGCCCTGAGGTACTTAGAGGAAGGAAAAAGTCTGACTGATAAAGATCCTATTCAGGCATCTGAGAAGCTGTACAAGGCAGCTGAAGAAGCTGTGAAGGCCCTGGCTCTAGCCCTCAGCTTAGATGAGGCTAAAAAAGCTGTGAGCAGGGTAGATGGGCGTTCACTTTACTCTTTGACGCCATAGACCCTGTAGCAATAAAATTAGACGTTAGTGAGCTACCACTGTGGTGGAGAGCTGCTTGGGTTTTACATGTAGAAGGTTTTCATGAAGCCAGACTTGGTGGAGAAAGAGTTAAGAAGGATTCTAGATACATAGAGGCAATAGTGAATCTTGCAAAAAAGTTTTACGAGAGAAGAATGTGCGAAATATCTTGTGAGAATTTAAGTAACTCCTCCTGGGGGAGTAACTTAATAATAATCGTTCTTGTTAATTCACTCCTACAAAATTCACTATACGCTACCTAAAAACCAGAACCTTTTGTTCCGAATCATTATTCTTTAATTCGTAGTGTCGCCGTTTGTAGTAAAATAAATGTATCTTTTACTTTAATCCAAATTATGCTACTAATATTACAAGTTCCATATTGAAAGTTTGTAGCTGAATGACAACACTATGTTATTGTTTAATATCTACGATAATAGGTAGAATTTCTCTTCTTTTGTAGTCCACTAGTCCTTTATCTGTCATCGCTGATCCAATTTTCCTTACTGGTAAGGTAAGAGTCAGGAGCCTTTTAAGTGGAACCTTGAATCCGAGCTCTGTTAGTTTTTCTTTGAACTTCTCCAATTTTTTGGGCATATCAGGATCTGAAGACATCAGGCCATAAAAAGGCAATGGTACCTGTGATAGGACATCTCCGTTAATAGCTAAACACAATCCTCCACCCATTTTCACGATTTCCTTTATGCACGCTAAAGAGCTCTTCACATCAACACTGATGATAAGTATGTTATGTGAGTCATGCGAAACACTAGATGCGAAGGCCCCTACCTTAATACCTGTTCCTGTAACTAAACCCTTAGAGATATTACTGGTCTTTCCATGTCTTTCAATGACATTTATCCATGCAATATCTTTTTCAGGGTTGCACATAATTGTATATTTGTCAACTTTAACCTCTACGACTTCAATGCCACTATTAACACTCAATGCATGAGCTATAGCTAAACCTTTTTCAACGGGGGCTGTGGGAAGAAGATCCTCTACCTTGACTTTTTTCTTCAATTTAACAGTATTTCCTTTAAACTTGAGAATTAATGAGCTGGGTTCAATAACCTCTGAGAACGTTTTATCGTAGTGTATAACTACCTTTCCATTAACTATGACAGTGCGAATATTCAATTTCTCTAAAGAATCAGTAATAATTATGTCGGCATAGCGTCCAGGAGCAATAATACCAACTTTAGTATCGATTCTATAGGCTTGAGCAACATTTATGGTAGCCATCTTTATAGCCTTTATTGGATCCAATCCATGTGCAATAGCATCTTTTACAATAGCTCTTACAGAGTATTTTCCGCTTGCTAATTCATCGGCTTCTGCATCATCTGTGCACCACATCATTCTGCTTGAGTCTATACTTTTTAATTGTTTAACTATTTCATCGAAATCGGATTCCTGCGGCCTGTTCTGTATTTGTATGTAAAGTCCAAGTTTCAGTCTTTCTAACAACTCGCTAGCCTTCCTTACGGTATGGTCTGTCATAATTCCCGATGCTATGTATGCTTGTAAATCGTTTCCCCTTAATCCAGAAGCATGCCCATCAATTACAAAACCTTTTTCATAAATTAAAGATATTTTTCTAAATATGTCTTCATCACAATTTAGAACCTTTTCGTAGCACATTACTTCAGCAAGACCAGCTACTTTATTGGTTAGTTCTTCCATTATTCTTTGTGTTTCGGAAAAATCCAGCAGGGCGCCACTGGTTTCGAGATTCTTGTCTGAAGCAGGTATGCAAGAGGGTATTTGGATTAGAAATTTCATAGGAGCTTTTTCCAAATCATCAACGAATGCTTTTAATGCTTCGATTCCTGCAACATTGACTATTTCATGCGGATCTACAATGGCTGTTATAGTCCCTTCTTTTAATTGATAGAAACTGAATAAAGAAGGAATCATCATGGAACTTTCTACATGTGTATGCGAATCAATGAATCCAGGAATGACATATCCGCCTTTGACGTCTATTGTATTGAAAGCATCGATGTCTGTCTCATTATTACCTAATAACATAATATATTTATCTTTAATTAACAAAAATCCTTCATTGATAGAACCTGTAACAACATCGACAATATTAGCATTTTTTATGATTAAATCAGCTTTTTCTTTGCGTTGGATAGAATTAATTATGCTAATCAGGTTATTTATTTCATATTTAGGTTGGATAATCATTTAAAAACCTCCTTAACACTTGATATATCTTTAGCAGATTCCGTGTCTAATAAATTTTTGCTATTCATACCCAAAAAATTTATTAATTAATTAAATAAGTTATTCTGTGGGGTAAGTTATGAGCTCATCAGACAAAATTGCGGTTATTAACTCATTACTAGCTGCTGATCATATGGGTTTGCTTGAGGCAAGGAAAAAAGGTTTATTCACTCTTGACATTTCAAAAGCAATTGTTCATGGTAATCCAGATAGAGTTCACGAACACGCAAAGTTGTTAAGAGATTACAGGCTGATTGCCCTGAAAAGGGGGTTTGTATCTTACCTGGGATATTACAAGGACGAACCGCTAATCATAACATCAAGCGGTATGGGCGCAGGTTCAGCAGCAATAGTCTTTGAGGAACTTATTGAGCATGGGATCAGCAAGATAATTAGGGTTGGTACATGTGGTTCTTATAGAGAATATATTAGGCCAGGAGACATCGTTATACCGACGGAAGTTTTGCTTGATGGGCCCTCGCTTCGATATATTTTCCCGGATTACCTCAGAGATAGAGAGCTTAATATAAAAATTAATTGGTTATATGTTAAAGACGGCTTTTATTTTGTGAAAGGCTTCGAAAATGTATTTGAGGTTCTTAAAAAATCCGTTGAGAAAACGCTAAAAGAGATGGGAGGTTTATCTATAAACTATCATTTAAGTCCTATACATGATAAGGATGTTCTGCATGCATGGAGAGAGAGGTATAGCATGAATACTGAAGCTTTAGCCCAAATAAAAAATAAAATCAAAAATTTAACAATAGCTACCGACATGGAATCTGGGGTTTTGTTCACAATAGCTCATATGAGAGATATAATGGCCGGTTCAATACTTGTAACGGTTGATTTTTTTGCTGATGAAGAAGTGAAACAAAAACAAATGAAAGGTATAGAAATCGCTTATAGAGCTTCTCTTGAAGCTATTTCAATGATATAGAGGTTTTTTTTATTTTAAAAAGACTAAACTTCTTCTACTAATATTAACGTAAACCACCTCACCTTCCTTCAGAAATTCATCATACGCATAAGCCTCTAGCGTTCCTATTGAAGTTGAAATGTGGTAGCTTATTTTATCCTTTTTATAAGAAATCAGATTTACATGACCTCTCAATGATATATAATCATTACTATCAAGAGGTTCCCTAGATAATTTTATTGAGCTAGCTTTTATCCCAACATGAGTACATGAATTTGTATACTCATCAATACTTAAGCTGAGAACATCTTTAATTTTAGTTATTGGTATAATGTTTTCGTAACCAATGAAGCTGGCAACATAAGTAGTTTTAGGATTATCTAGCAAGTTTTTCGGCGTGTCAACATTTTCAATGACTCCCACATGGAGTATTGCTATCCTATCACCAATTTCAAAAGCATCATCCTGGTCATGAGTTACATAAATTGTGGTTATGTTATAAGTTTTGAGTATCTTTTTAGTTTCTGTCCTAAGTTTTGATCTGAGTTTTGGGTCAATATTGCTCATCGGTTCATCCATGAGCAAAATCCTCGGTTTTATAATCAGAGCTCTAGCAATGGCTACTCTTTGTTGTTGTCCACCGCTAAGTTGTGAAGGACGTTTATTCTCTAGGCCTGACAGGTTTAATAGATCAATTAATTCTTTCGCCTCTTTTATTGCTTCTGCTTTTGGAACTTTCCTAATTTTTAATCCATAGATTATATTATCAAGAACACTCATATGTGGAAAAAGAGCGTAATTTTGGAATACAATCCCTATATCTCTTTTGTTTGGAGGTAGATTAGTAACATCTTTCCCATCAATTATAATCCTTCCCTCTTTTGGCTTAAGAAAACCAGTGATTATTTTCAAGAGAGTTGTTTTTCCTGAACCGCTCTCCCCGAGCAGCACCATAATCTCTCCTTTATTTACACTTAGATTAAGGTTCCTCAGAACAAAAACATCTTTTTGATAGTAGTAAGTTATTCCATCCAGTATTAAATATCCCATCATCTCACACCTCTTAGTTCCACAATTTTTCTAACAATTAGAGATAATGTTAAAGTAAAAATAACGAGGATAGTTGAGAGAGCTGCAATAGTGGGGTCATATCTAACTTGAAGGTAGTTCCACATAGCAATTGGAAGAGGAAGCGTCTCTCCATAACTGAGAAACAATGATATAGAAAATGCATTGAAAGATACGATAAATGAAAGCAGGAAGCTTGCCACTAGACCTTTTGCTATATTAGGAGCAATTACATCTAAAAAAGCTTTTAGCCTAGAAGCACCGAGAGCAATAGCAGCATCTTCTATGGAGATATCCAGATTTATGAGACTAGCATACGTATACCTAGTTGCATATGGTATTAATATCAGAACATGCCCAAGAAGAAGCCAGAAAGAATGATCAATTTTTAGTGCTTTAAAATATACTAAAAGCATAAAACTAAGTACTATTTCGGGTGTCAAAGAAGGAGACAATAAAAGATTTTCTAAGTAGCCTTTAAGTTTAAAGTTATATCTATAAAATGCATAAGTTGCCGGGAGACTCATAGCTATAGCTATAAGCGATGCAAAAATGCCAAGCATCAGGCTAAATTTGAACCCATCTACAAGACTCTTGAATAAAAAAATATTTATAAACCACTCTAAGGTGAATCCTTGAGGAGGAAATGTTATTGTGTAAGATGAGCTAAAAGAGATTGTTAACGGTAAAATTATTGGGAGAAGAATAATTGATATAGTCAAACCGAAGAGTAAAGAAATTAAAATGTTAAAAAACCTGTTCTCAGGCATTTTCACCACCTTAAAAGTAATCTTTTCAACAAACTTATTCCAGCTATAAATCCGAAAGCTGTAAGAAGAATAGCTATCGCTATAATAGTGGCAGCATCCCAGTCCAGAGTTACATCAACATACTCTCTTAAAATGATACTCAAAGTTTTAACCTTCATTCCACCTAAAATGGAAGGTGTTACAAATGCGGCCGCACATCCTACCATTACAATTGAAGCACCTGTCATAAAACCGGTTATTGATAATGGAAATACTACATCCTTGAAGACTCTTAATGAACCTGCTCCAAGGGAGCTAGCGCTCATCACAGTTTCATAGGGAATGTTTTCCATACTACTTGCTATAGCAGTATACATGAAAGGAAAAAAGAGCTCGAGTAAACCAATTTCTACGGCTATATCCGTGTATAATATTCTTAATGGTGAATTGATAATGCCTAATTTCATGAGCAACCAATTAATAAGTCCTTCTTTTCCAAGAATAATCATCCATCCCAAAGATCTTATGAGAGGGTTAACCATCAGCGGAATAAATACTATGATATCCATCATTCTAGAGAGCTTCTGATTATAAAAATGAGAATAAAAAGCTAATGGGTAGCTTAGTGCAGCAGACACTATTACAACTACTAATCCAATTTTTAATGTTGTTAAGTAAGAAAAGATGAAGTACCCCGAGGAAAATACTGGAATAAATTTATCTTTGATGCTACTAAGATTAGAAAATATAACAAACAAAATCGAACCAAAAAGTAAAAAGAAAATGAAAAAAAGTATTGGAAACGAAAGTATAGCTATCATCCAGTTATTTCTCTCCATTTATTGACCCACCCTTCGAGATTTTCAGCTAAGAATTTGGGGTCTAGATATATTGGTCTTTGAACGACACCGGAGATATCAAATGGGTGTCCAGACGGTACTTTTACCATCTTGTTTATCGGAGCATCGACAAGAGCATCTGAAAGCTTCTGTTGCACCTCTTTACTAATCCAGTAATCAATGAATTTGTACGCCAAATCAACATTCTTACTTCCATTAACTACAGAAATTACATTGAGAACATACATTGAACCTTCGGCTGGATATACTATCCCTATAGGTAAACTTAAATTCTTCAGCGGCCCCCAGTTATATCTTAATATAGGAACGATATCCACTTCACCTCTCTCCATATATAGCTGTGGGTCACCAGACCTTGTGTAATAGGCTTTTATATAAGGAGTTAGCGCTTTTAACTTTTCGAAGGCTACATCTACATTATGCATATCTCCTGTAAATGCGAGGGCTGTCATTACAAGTGCCATTGGCCCACTCGTGGCAGTCATGTCTGGCCAGAGGATCTCATTCCTAAAGTCCTCTCTCCATAAATCTTTCCACGAAGTAACTTGAGCGTGACGATCTGTTCTGTAGGCTATCCCTAAGTCTTGAATAGTGTGTGGAACCCCATAATCCTTTATGTATGAAGGTAACTGTTCTCTTATAAAATCATATATGTATTGATAGTTCTGAAGTTTAGACAAATCAAGTCTTATTAATAAACCTTGTTGGATTGCTCTATATGCATAGTAATCTGGTAAAAATATTACATCTGGAATAGGTTCAACTCCTTTTACAAGTTTTGTGTATCGTTCTGACGTTGTTCCAGATATGAGGATAATTTCTACGTTATATTCTTCTTCAAAAGGTTTAATGACAAGTTTATCAATTAAATCCCAACCAAAGCCCCAATGACTAACATACAGCTTTCTTTTCTCCGCTGGTGTTGTAGTGGTTGTAGGTGTTGTTGTGGTTGGTGCCCGTTGTGTTAAGAAAACTGTTACTGTTGTTGCAATTATAATTATTACGATTATGATTACTACAGCTGTTACACGACTAATTGCACGTTTATTCATAATACCTCAATAAAAATAGTTATAAAAAATATTTATTTTTATCTGCTATGTTGCATAGTTCTTTAGCGTGCTCTTCTCTCGATTAGGTATCTTCTAATATTGATTTAGATTAATACTATGAAGATATATGCTTATTCTAATTTCTATTATTAGAAGATCATATTATATTCTTAAACACATGAATATAAGAAAACCTAAACTAAAATCTTTCACAGCACGTCGTCCAGAACATGCATAGTGCATCAATTTTTCTTTTCTTTAGTTTTCTTAAGTGGTTTTATGTAGCTAAAAGTGGATTCATGTTCTTATTGTGAGAATTGTGCTATGATTGTTTCGACTGTTTTTATGCCTTCTTTTGTGAGTGTGATGCGCAGTGGGGGATCTTTCCATAATATATAAAATGGAAATATAAACCGTGCCATTTTTTATTAAATAAAAATTATATAAAATAACCATTTAATAAACATTCATGGTAAACGTTCACAAACAATAAAATTACTTATTTTTAAAGTTCATGAGTTTTAATCTGGGTTTTTATGTGAAAGACATTCATGAATTGTGCATACATATGCAATTATGACTTTTGTTAGTTACTATGCTCTTAACTGTCAAGATAATTTTATCTGTACTATCTTTTAACATAATATCAAATAATGAGAGGAATATGATGGAAACTAGGGTGTACATAACATTCCATTTTAGCGTGTTATGCTTTGTGAGACTTTGAAATAATGTTTATTGACATTTTTGTGCATACTTATGCAAAACTTGTGCTATATTGCTGAAAACAATTATTTTACTAATCATGATATTAAAGTCTGGTTTATGTCCATACTTTTTCCTCCACTCGTTTATGATCTGATTATATCTATTAGTGTCAGTTATAATTGTGTAATCTAATACATGCATAACTATATACCTATTAATGTCCAAAATCATTTCGTTATCCTTATCTGTTGTGATGAAGATTACCTCCATACCTCTTTGTTTAAGCTCTTTACTCCAAAAAGCCGTTTCAGTTAATCTTTCTCTTAAACTTGTCTTACATGATATTATAGCCATAGCCTTGTTACATACCTTATTTACAATCACAAAATCCACATCAGGAAAAATGTCACTCCAGTTTTTCATACTCACCTAATCTCTTAGATCTGAATTAAACACCAATTTTGAACCATGTATAATATTTATCTGCTGTAATAATAGGGGATCATCTAAGAGAATTTCATTCAGAGCCCTGCATACAGCATATTCATACAAAGACCCTTTACATGACCTCCACATCTGATCAGTACTCCTATCAGTACCAAATCTAAGTCTTATACCTCCCTCTGTAATATCCTCAAAACGTTCAATTGCTAAACGAAAACTTAAACCATTATTTCTCACATAATCATCATAGAGTTGCTTAATCATAGTAAATATTTTCTCAGAACAGAAACGCGGTTTAATGTCGCATACATCACTCATTACTATCGCCTTAAAAAAGACGCTTAATATCCGCCTTAGCCTCTTTTATCAATCTTTCCCGAGCGATTTCACAATATTTTTTACTAATGTCTATACCTATAGCCTTTCTCCTTAAAAGGTATGCAGCCACAAGCGTTGTTCCACTACCAACAAATGGATCTAACACTATGTCTTCAACATATGAGAAGAGCTTAATGCATCTCTTCGGTAATTCCAGAGGAAATGGAGCTGGATGCCCAACTTTTTCTGGATTTTCACCTTGAAATGTCCATATGCCTAAAGTCCATTCCTTGAACTTTTCTGTTGTTATGTCTGAAGTGCCCTTCCTAAGCTTCTTCCAGCTGTATTTATAGAGCAGGACTATTACTTCTACAGGAGCTATTACGTATGGCGCTGATGCAGATGCGAAAGATCCCCATGCCGTTCTCCTAGAAATGTTGCCCTCATTCCATATTATTGTGCTAAAATATTTGAGTCCCACCTTCTTAGCTATGGAAATTACATCAGCATAAATACTTTGAAAACCCTCGCCTTCTCTACCCTTGCTCTTGTCTAATGGTATATTTAGACATATCCTCCCATCCGGTTTCAGGAGTTCATAGGCCCTTCTTAACCACTTCTCAGTAAATTCCAAGTATTTGTCATAGGGTATATTATCCCTGAAACTCTCATACTCTATATCAACGTTATATGGTGGTGATGTGACTATGAGGTCGATACTATTAGGTTTTATATAATCAACCTTAAGAAAGTCATCGTTGATTATAATAGCACTTCCATCAGATGTTTTATAGAAAATCCTATCTTCCCGAATTCCAAGCTCCTTTTCAAGTATTTTAGAAGCCTGAGTCTGAGGCATGCTCATATAACTTCCTCCCACAATGAGACGCTAAGATTCCATGAAAGCTTTACTAGCATGGCTACACTCTTATAAATAATATCACATACTTATAAATTATGCAGTCTTAGAGTGTTATTAAAAATTTTAATTTACTACGTTTGGGTTTACGAGATTTAGTGCTTTTAATGTTCATCAATTTGTAATAACCATTTAATTTGTTTATCTATGTAAAAGGTTATTTTTTTATCCCATGTAGGAATCACTTGTTTATCATGCAACAATTTTTGCTGAAACCCTTTTCCCAAAATCTTAGGACAGTATATGTTACGTTTATTTTTGCATGTAAAACATTCATGCCAATAACGAAAATTATAATTTTATAAGCATTACCAAAAATCCACTAAGTACGTTAAAATAGGGTAGTGATGTTACTATTAAGTGAATTGAATTATTTGAAGATTCTTCATGCTTCTGTAATCGACGAAGATTTGTTTCCTATTTTCACTCATGCTTCTCCACCATTTTCAGCCCAAACACTTAGCTTATCTTTTTTATTATGCTTACTTTTCTTACACCTTTCCATCACAAGCGTAAACACAAAAATGACTAATTCTTGTCTGAACCATATTTCGCAATTAAGAACAATCAAACCTTTTCACGCGAAACTTAACTCCTTCCACAACATCTTTACACCAACATAAAAAGGTCAAACAAAAGCACTAACATTACCTGATGAGAACAATGTTAACGTTACAAATCTCAAGCTAAGATTTTAAACTCCATCTTATACTTCCATTTTCAAACTCTCTAGCAACAACTCCTTCTTTCTCGAGGAAATGCAAGTGAGCTATTGTTTCACCAATAATAAACCATTTTTGAAATGCTGGTATTTCCTCCCAACTACTATATTTTACATCCCATGTTACATACTGAGCAATCTGCCACGCATTCTTCACCCCTCCTCTCAAAGATTCAACTACTTCTCCAAGCCTTTTTTCATGATGCTTCTTAATCTCAATAATTCTCCTCCTAACATCCCCACGAAACTCTCTATGTCCCGGAAGCGTGAAGTTTACCTCAAGTTCATATATTCTATCAAGGCTTTTAAGATATTCCTCAAGGGATTCAAAGTCCTTCCAGTATGAGATGTTAGGTGTAATATCGAATAATATATGATCACCCGAAAATAGGATTTTCTTATCCTCATCATATAGGCACATGTGTCCCGGAGTATGCCCCGGAGTCAATATCGCTTTTAAAGAATATTCTCCATAGTTAAAAGTTTCTCCATCCTCCACAGGAATAGTATCTACAACACTTGAATATTCAATTCCGGGATGAGTCTTCAATATCTTCTCAACATCCCTTATGGGGAGACCGTTCATCCTAAAGTACTCTAAAATTTCAAGCCAGTATTTTAAATTTCTAGATTTACTGAGCATTTTAGCATCAATACTGCTCATGTAAATCCTGCTTGTTAGCCTGCCCGCGAGACCGACATGATCTGCGTGGAAATGTGTAGCAAAATAGTCTGCGTGTTTAAAGTTAACACCAATCTCATTCAATGCCCCTACAAGCTTGGTATAGCATATATCCATATTAAATCCCGTATCAATTATAAGCGACTTCTCAGCCTTGATAACATAGGAATTAACTGCTTTAAGAGGATTTCCAGGAAGCGGAACCTCAATCCTAAACAAATTTGGGAGTATTTTAAATACAGACATAAAAACTCTCTCCACCTAACATATCTGACCAGCCAACCATAATAAATCTTTCTACTTTAATATTGCGTTTCACAGTTCTTCACAACGATGTTGCTATATTGGTTTGTTTTGTAAAAGCCTGAAGGTATTTCGAGAGAGATCCGCCTACTTTTTTCAGTTAAATCAAATGAATTCTCATATTACATTTAAAAAGAACTAGCTTAATGTTTAAATCCAATGTCCTTGCAACGTAGCATTTAGAAAATGCTAGCTTTCACTTACTATAAGAACCTATTTTTATTTGGCAATATTTGTATAGCGCATCATAAAGAGGAAACTGCAGCTTCATGTTTTCATAATCGTCCTTTGAAATTTCTCTGAATCCTAATGCTGCTGCCTTAAGACCTTTTGACTCTTCTGGAGCGTCTTTAGGGTTGTGAGCATCTGCCCCTCTAACTATCTTTGCAAGCTCAAGCAGTGCAGGATCCTTTAATCCATACTTCTTTATTATGGCATCAAAGCTAACGTATTCGATCCCATTTTCATAATAATGGTTTAGTTCTGCACCCTTAACATCAAAAGGTATAGCGCCCTCTTTCTCCGCAATTTTAAATACTTCTTCTTCAGGCACAAAAAGAAACTCGGCATCTTTATCAATAAAGTTTTTTATAAGCCAAGGACACGCTATTCTGTCAACCATTGCCTTTTTTCTGGTAATCCATTTCATAATTAAATATATGTAATTTCCAAATAAATACATTTCTCTTATCTGGAAATTATTTCATGGTCTTAAACATATAACTAAAAAACAAATTAAGCAAATTTTGGCTAAACTTGAGCTTTATCTGATAGGAACTAGGGTAACATAATACTATATGAATAGAGGTGAGCGTTGAAAGGAGCATACACTACATTATCAATCACAGCTCTTAAATGCGAACTTCAAGGCATTTGAAAATTATTTTCTGAGCTTCTTGGCTACAATGGGGGCAATCCATATCAATATCATGGTTAGTATTATACTAATCGATATGGGTCTCGAAATAAAGACCATTGGATCCTTTTTCAGTGCTGTCATCATGAAATATTGCTCGGTTAGCGGACCAAGTATTATTCCTAAGACCATCGGCTCCAGGGAAAATCTATACTCCTATAGTGGCAATGATTATCACAAATATGATGATCATGGATAAGCATTCTATATCCTTAATACTATGCCTGAAAATCCACTCTACTATTCATACATCTGATTTACATTCATGAATGCGAAAGTTTTTCTCAACTGCTATGAAAAAATAAAGATAAGCAATATACAATAACCATAAAGATATGTTAACAAATAGATTGGTTTTTGGTATAATTCTGGATCTAAAATTTAAAATTGAATGTGAAGTAGAGGTATGTTCATATGAGCAGATTAAGAGTATTATCTCTTTGAAATATGGTGAATCTAGGGCTAGAGAGATCTGATCTTCGCTAAGCATAATGCGCTCATACCTCTTCATCATGTATCAGTCTGAGTTTTTATGTGGAAGGTGTTCATGAATCCCGCATATGCGTGTAATTATGACTTTTGTTAGTTACTCATACTCTTAACTATCAAGATAATACTGCTCATGCTATCTTTTAACACATATCAAATAATGAGAGGAATATGATGGGAACTAGGGTTTCTAAGAAATAAAAATAATTTAGGAGTTGTAGATTTTCTATCTAAAGTCCGTTTTTTATTTCTTTGTAATTCTGATAAATCATTCTATCAAATTCGATCCCAGATAAATTTAATGGTTTGCAAACTTTTAATAGTAACTCTTCCTCGACTTCATCATACGATTTAGAATTATTTTTTATTTTTTCTAGAAGATCTTTAGATATTTCTATTCCAATAATTTTTTCAAGAACATTTTTGATTCGTGCATCTAATGCGATAGCATCACGAACTAATCCAAGATCCATCAAGAAATCACGAGCACCTTTACTTTTGATATACTTAAATTTACTCATGATGTATTTAATCTTCTCTTTATCTGTATTGAACTTTGAAACTTCTTCCAGTAGACCTTTTGGGCCATCCTTATATTCACTTAACACTTTAAAATTATGAACAAGCGCTTTAGTCTTTCTGCACTTTTCAATCGATGCACTGGCATACCTAGTTTTAACTGCTTGGAGTACCTCATGAATGACTTTCTTTAATTGGTTTTCATCATCTTTAATTTTTAAGAGTTGCTCATAAGAAACCTTCTTTTGTAATTCCAGATCTTTAGAAAATTTTTCTGCGGGAGATGACCTACCAACAAGCATCACTTGTTCAATCACTTTAAGCCAAATCTCATTATTACTCTTACTCTTCCAATTATCTGGTTCAGGCAAGCAAGTGTTTCCAAGATATCTCTGTTTTATAAGTTCTAATTTGGCAAGATGTTCATTTGTGATATTCAGCATATTCTCAATATATGTCACACTCTTATTTAAGATTTTTTATGGCTGGTTTTCTCTTACTCACAAATCTCACAAAAAGAGTGTTGAAAGTAAATAGGTAACTGTGCTACTGGAATTTACTAAGAGACGCACAAATGTGTAAAAATATGTTGATAATTTCACTTCGATATGCTTCAAATAATGAGAAAATATAAGAATTGATACATTTAACGAGTTCGGTGAAGCAACAGGAATTGAGCCAACTGCCAAAGAAGGATTTATATCTTCAGAAAGTCTGTTTCAGAAGGTTAAATAGTGCTTATATTTAATATAGATACATTACCTCTAAAGTTTCCTTGACGTGCTATCCACGTTCAAAGACCATATTGGTTGTTTCAAGTTTAATTTTGACTGATATTCAATTATCTTTTTGATAGTCCAATTTTGATTTTAACATTAATTTATAATGATTTTAAACAAACAATATATTCTGATTTTAACAATTGTGTTTTATGGATTTTGATTCTTCTAGGGGTGGAAGTGACTTCTAGGGGTAGAAGATTGTTCAATACGGAAATTATTCTTGCTGATGCGTGCGTCCGCTACTTAATGAAGCTTTTGTCATGTGAAAATTGTTAATAATTTTTCTCATTATCTATTATTTTAATTATAAACGTTTGTGCTAATTGGGTCCAGAAAAAAGACCCAAAATGTTCGTGTAAAATGCTTTCTAAGAGGTAGTCCTCAAGCTTTATTCTAGTTGATATTTTACTTAGTTAGTATGATTGTTTTTATTAATGAGAACGTTTTTATTATATAGAGGATGAAAATATGGGTCACATATTCGTAGGGGCTAAATTTAGGGGAAAAGATGCATTGGAGATTGATAAGATACTTGTGAATACTAGCGCCTCTTTCACAGTAATGCCTCTTGACATAGCTGAGAAATACTTTATTGAAACACCGTTTGAAGCTGAATTGAAGCTAGGTGATGGTAGAGTCGTTAAGGCTAAAATGTTCGTGGCCGAAATCGAAATCGAAGGTAGAAAAGGCCCTCTAAGAATAATGGCATTCAAAAATGCTATACCTGTAATAGGCGTTGACACTCTAGAAACCCTAGGTCTTAAGATAGATCCCTCAACAGGAAAAATAGAGAAGACAGAATATTACATGCTCTATGTCTAATTAATCCACCAATGATTAACAAAATTCAATCCTATTCTCATCCATGCATGTTAGCATTTCCAATATTATGATAAATTCCGTACGTTTCTCCTTTCATGTTTTCTAGAGCGTTCCACCACGGTATTTCTTTGTTAGAATTCTTCTATAGATAGTTTTCTCATGCTCGAGCAAGTCGCTTCCTAGCGATCTCAACTAAATTGTGTCCGTAGGTATTATGACTCTTCGCAATGTTCTGTTTCCTATGACGAAAACGATGTCGTAGAAAAATACACTCTTAAATATGATTTTTGTAACTGGTTTTAGTAGTGTTTATGAATAAACTTTTGTTAAGTTTATGCTTGATCATTTTCAATAATTTTAGAGATCTTCCTGAAATAATTTAAAGATAACCTAAACTCTGTGTCATCAGGATAAACAACTATTAAAATCATGTATAACGATCATAATTGTCTATAAAAAATTCTATAAAAACACTCTGTGAATAAAATGATAAAACGTTTTTAATCTTTGAAATCTGCGGTTCTGAAAGCTCAATGCCAAATTTTTGTTTGATTTCCTCTCTTAATTGAGAGAGTGTTTGCCATTTTTTAATGTTACATTGGTTGGTTTTTGTATTTCACGCTTAGCTTTACATTTTACACAAAAGCCTTCCACCATTTTTTGTTCGCCTCACATATTACAGGATATATTTAAAACACATAAGTAGCATATGCTACCTTTTTCTGTGTTGACTTTTTTAAGAGTCAAACAGTGTGCTTGTGAAGTTATTGTTTAACCTAGTAATTCTTTTGCGGCATTTCTAGTTATGGGGTCTGCTATTACGTATTTGTTATTTATTTTCTCAATAATTGAGAGGTCTAGTAGCGTGGTTAATAGATCATTAAGCATCTTATCATTTACCGTTCTACTCTCAATGTCTTCAAGCCTGCTTTTTATTTCACTCCAGCTCCTCTCCGTTGTTAATAGTTTTAAGAGAACCTGGTATCTCTCGCTTCTCCTGCTCTTCAAGAAATTTTCAATTTCCTGCTTGGCGACCTCGACTGCGATCTTAATGATTTTGTCAATGCTCTCAGAGCATATATTAATGTTCATGTAGCAGTTGTAGCCGAAAAGCGTGAACCAACCTGTAATGCCCCCAAACGCTCTAGCAGCACTCTCAATGATGTGCCTGGGGATTGAAACTCCTACTTCTCTAAATCCCTTTTCGAGAAAATCCACGGATTCTTCAAAACTCAGTCTTCTCGTGGATACTACGTGCATATATCTGCCGTAAAGAGGAGACTCCCCACTATCAACGCCTATGAATTTAAATAGAAGACCTACCTCGGAGCCCGTTAACACTAATCTAACATGATTTAAGTTGTCGTAAATGTAAGCAAAAATCCGTGGAAAGTTTATCCAAGTTATTTTCCTAAGCTCCTGTGCCTCATCAAAGGCGATAATAATAGGTTTTCCAATGTCGAAGCCGACCTTGTTGAGAGCAGTGAACATCTCTACGAGTTCGAATTTCTTATCACCTCTCCAGGAAATATCTACCGATAGTGGTGATAGAGAGATCGAAATACCGCTGACTCTGCGAAATTTCTCCACGATCTTCCTGCGCAGGGGAGTATTCTTTGCTATGAAGTCTTCTAGGGAGGCCTTTACGATATTAGCGAAGTCCCTATAGGTTGGATTCGAGGAAAGCCTAGTATCTAGGTATACATAGGGGTATCCAAGTTCACTCAAGGCAACTTTGAGGAGCGAAGTTTTACCAGTCCTTCTCACTCCAGTCAAGAGAGTAATGGGAGTTTTTTCTAAGCCCTTTTTGAGGTCTTCAAGTTCTTTCTCGAAATCGTACAGATCGCTTCTTCTTTCTTTAGGCTTTATATCAAACAGCAAAACTTACCCCACCCCAAGTAAACTTGGGGTACCCCAAGTATATATTTCTGCTTTTTCAATGTTCATCAAAATCACCCAAGAAGACCCTTAACTTTAGTCAAGAGTAACTGACATGTTTTTGCTAACTTTCTCTATGTTCTCTAAGATTACAAATATAACAAAGTTCTGTAAACATCCTCCAAGATTCTTCTACTCATCACTCAAACATGTTTTATTTATACGAAAGGTTTTATGCTGTTTCGAAATTTATAGTTGGACCTGGCAACTTAAGCTATACAGGCCAAATGCTGTGCTTAACTCTTTCCCTTAGCCTCATCAAGCTTTTGACTTGCTAAACAGCGATCGCTTAAGTTGCCATGTTCCCTTTTTCCTCAAATCAAAATTTAATACTCTTCCAAGACGGCGTATTTCACAATCGGATCGGCGATCCTGTACTCGTTCCCTTCCTTTTCCACAAAACCCATCTTCATCAAGTTCCTCAAGTCCCTGGATATTGTTGCATTGGTGACCTTTTTCCCTACCTGAGCTACCACGTAGTTAAGTATGTTCTTCCACCTAGCCCTTCCCAGAGTGGCAATAGCCTTCATTATAAAAACGTAGTAAGCACTCTTAGAGAACGCCTCGTCCAGCTCCTTCTTAACTATCTTAGCTCCCAATGATTTGACCTCCTCAAGCGCATCGTTACCTCTCTCTAGGTACAGTTTTCCGAAATACACTAGCCAACCGATTATTCCGTCCAGTTCTGAGACCGCTCTCTCCAGTGTAAGCTCGTCGACCTTCATCTGGAGCTCATCGAAACCTCTCCTCAGGAACTCCTTGGATTTCTCCCTGTCAAAGGGTTTAAGCTCTATGGACGTGTAATACCGACCGTAAAGTTCGGAGTTGGGATCGTCTATCCCCAGGAAGTCGTGTAACAGACCGACCTCGCTTCCGGTGAAAACTAGGGTGATTCCCCTCATGTAATCGTAACAGTGTGCTAGTATGGGTCTCAACCCTATGGTTGAATACCTCAAATACTGCGCCTCGTCGAAGACGATCACTACTTTCCCCAGCTTGTTCAGGGCCTCAAATATTCTATTGATATTACTTCTGGTTTCGTCTATTGAAAATTTAATTTTTACTGGATATTCCAAGGAGAATCCCAACCTAAGAAGGATGTCCTTCACGCGTTTCTTCTTACTCAACATCAACAACGACGAATAGATCTCCTCATAGAGTTTCTCTGCCTGCACCTTTTTGGACACGTCGTCAAAGACCTTTCTCACATCTACGAAAATGAAGTTGGTATCCGTAGAGTTAAGAGTAGAGAGAACTAAACTGGACTTACCTATCCTCCTCAGCCCTAAGAGCAATATCATCCTCTCGTTCAAACTGCTCCTTAACTTCTTCACCTCCTCTTCCCTATCGAACAGATCCTTTAGCGAACGCTTCGGCTCGGTCGAAAAGAGCATACGTCACCCCTGATACTAAGTATCACCCCTGATACTTAAGCTTTGTGGTTTCGATCGCTTTCGATAAACTAGTAGATCGTTTTTCATATATAAACAAAAACTTCCTAACAAGCAACAATATTACCACTACTAATAATTTACCACTACCAGTAAAACAAACGCTACCTGGAAGCACTTTCATCATTGTATTCTCGTAATGTATTTTTCCGGCGGTATATTTGGGATGATCTTCCTAATCAGACCATACCTTCCGCGTGAAAATTTTATTGCGTAAATTAATTCAAGCATATCCAATTCAGAAATTATGTTAATGAAGCAAGTTAAATGGTAAATATTTTTATATGCTTGTATGCTAATATTCATAATGATACTGATGGGAACGTTGCATGATGCGAAAATACTTGGAGGGATCGGGTCAATATTAATGCTTTTTATTCCAATTGTTGGGCAAATCCTTGTTTTAATAGCAGCAAAATACATTTCAGATACTACTAATGATAAATCAATATTTAATAATGTCTTGTATGCAATGATATTCAGTATTATAGGAAGCATAGCTGCCGCCATGTTAATTTATACCTCTTTGTATGCATTTTTAATTAATCCTGCCGGTGCATGGATAGGAGTGATCACGGGTTTGAGTGTAGCGTTTATTTTTCAATTACTTGAAGCGATATTCTTAAGGAGAGGTTTTAATAGGATTGCTGACTTAGTCAATGTGAGCCATTTTAGAACAGCAGCTACGCTCTTTTTAATAGGTGCAATATTAACAATTATAATGGTTGGCTTATTAATAATATTCATTGCAGAAATATTTATGATAGTAGCCTTCTTCTCCCTACCTGATCAACTACCAACACAAGCGCCACCCTCATCATCACTTCCACCCCCACCAACCTAAATAAACATTTTTTACATTAGAACCAAGTAATGATTAACAAAATTCACACGTTTGCACTTTTCCACTTACGACAGAGGAGTGTCACAGTAGTTGTTCATGTTCTAAGCTTCATAGTTTTGATTTTCCACTTCCGACAAAGGGGTGTAACTTATGCTACTTGATGGTCAAAAGAAAAATTACCCTACTGGAGTAATCATTTAGATTTATTTTAAGGAGGTGATTTTTGGATCCTGCCGTTAGGAGTAGCTTATTGGATGGAGTAGTTCATGGTTTTAGGAATGTTAGTATTGTTATTAGTGCCATTAATACTAGGAACCACTAACCTCTCACTGAACAATAGCAATCCTGTGATTTGTATCTTTGAACCTGTGATTCATCTCATTTCTTAATTCCCCAAATCTATGATTCATATCGTTTCTAAGGTCATCAATTCTCTTTGACAACTCTTCAACCAATTTTGAAATTCTTTCAGCATCAGTACTGCTCATTAATCAGCAATGCACAATCATATCATATAAAGCTACCGCACGAAAGAAGAATACCAACTGGCTTCATGCAATTTTGCTCGATAATGGTTTCATGTGGATAAAAATATGCTCTTATGATTTTTGTAACTATTTTTGGATTGTTGTAAGATCTTGGGTAGAAAAATGTTTTTATCTCATTTGCTCATCCTAGAAGCCCAGCTTACTTAAAATAAGATCAAACTTATCAACAGAAAACCTAACCACAAAAATCTTAATTAAGAGTGCTATGTTGCATGGTTTGAGCGTGTAACGTAAGGTTTTTAGTTCAAGCCTTCTCATATTCATGTACTAAGGTATAAATTGGCTTTTAATAATAGAAAACTAAAAAACACATGTTCAGAAAAAGAGCATATCAAAAATTATGCAACACAGCACATGTAAAAGAAAAATTTATATATTAATGCATAATAATAATTTAACTATGCAGGAAACACCATCAATTTTTATAAGAAAATCCTCTGGCCTCGTTAGAGAAGTTTATCCGAAAGATTCCTTTATTTACAATGTCTACTTTACGGCATACTTTACAGCATTAGTTTTTGTCTATCTTATAGCACTATATGTAGCTCCAGCTGAAGCTCTCGTTCCGGGATTGATATTATCAACATTTCTTTTCGTGTTTCAGGTTTTAGTTTACTCCTTAATGTCAATAGCGATGCCCAGAAGTGGCGGAGATTACGTAATAATAAGCAGAGCATTACATCCATTTTTAGGGTTCTTATCAAGCTGGAACTGGTTTGTTTGGCTTGCTTTTTGGCTTGCTTTCGGAGGATATACCTTCTCCTCTGTGGCATTATCCACGATGTTCCTCACACTGGGCTTAGTGACTGGAAACTCATCGCTTGTCTTGATAGGTGATATGTTAGCTGAGCCCATTCCGGCCCTTATTGTAGGAACTCTCATTATGCTTGCATTCTTAGTTATGACATCTTTCGGTCTAAGTAAGTTTATAAAGGTACAATTGGTTACTTTTATCATTGGATTCATAGGAGTATTGATTGGTGCTATATATTTAGCTCTTAGTGATCCTAGGATTTATGCTGAAACCCTCAATAGGCTGATATCACAGTATACAGGCACTTCGGATTCCTATAATGCCATAATAAATGCTGCTAAAGGACTCGGATGGAACTCTGAAAGAGTATATGGCTATACTGTAGAACACCTAATGAAAATACTTCCAGCAGCTTACTTGGCTATTCCATGGACTATGGGAACTGTTTTTATAGCAGGAGAAGTTTCTCAACCAAAAAAGGCGCAATTAATTGGAGAAATCGGAGGATTAATCTTTATAGGAGGTTTAACTGTAATATTAGCATTTTTACTTGAGAAAGCAATGGGAATAGAGTTCTTATCAGCTTTCTCATACTTATATTATAACCCGCCCCAGAATCTCTCGATACCTATAAAGCCCTATTTCAATACACTAGCATTTCTCATAATAAAGAATCCTCTTCTAAACATCTGGGCAAATTTAGGATTCATATTCCTTGGCTGGATGTATATGGCACAGAATCTTCTCAATGATAGCAGATTGCTCTTTGCATGGTCATTCGATGGGTTAATACCCGAAAAGTTCGCTGAAGTAAGTGAGAGATTCAAGTCTCCTATATATGCACTTCTCACAGTATTAATAATAGCAGAAATATTCCTATTTACCATAATATTTGTTCCAGAACTTCAAGTAATCTCAAGCATAATGGCACTCTCATTCTCAGTAATAATAATGTCCCTTGCAGCAATATTCTTCCCATACAGAAGGAGAGATCTCTTTGAGAGATCAGGAATAAACTGGAAGATTTCAGGAGTACCAATTATATCATTGCTCGGTCTAGCATCTCTCATCGTGAACTTGATCTCAAATTACTACTGGATAACAGATCCTAATTATGGAGCAATAAATGATATCTCGGTAATAGCAATGGTGCTTGTCATAGTAGTAGGAATCCTGATATATCTTTTTGGTATTTACAGGCTCAAGAGGAGAGGAATAGAGCCCTCCAAGATATATGCAGAACTACCTCCAGTTTGAACAAATCCTCAATAGCAAACCTTTTTTACTTTTTTACTTTATAAATAGGTAGGTGATTCTATGAAGATAATAAAAAGAGAGAATGTCATATACACATTCAGCCCGAAACATAAGCCAGCTGAAGTGGCCTCACCTGGAGAGTATATATTATTTGAGACCGAGGATGCTTTTGGAGGACAGGTAAAAGGAGGGGAAACGCCTCCAGATAAATTAGATTGGTCAAGAGTTGATGGGGTAACAGGCCCACTTTATATAGAGGGGGCTGATCCAGGAGATACTCTTGTCGTGGACATACTTGATATAAGGTTACAGGAGAAGGGAGCTATTGCAGTCATACCAGGCTATGGAAGTCTATCTCATCTCAACTATATGCCGAAAGTCAAGGTTGTTAAGATAGACAGAAGCTTCGTTTACTTTAACGATATAAGGATCCCGATAAGACCCATGATAGGTACAATAGGTGTTGCACCAAAGGAAGGAGAAATTCCAACTGGGAACCCAGGTAGACATGGTGGAAACATGGATGTAAGTGAGCTAGGAGTGGGAACAAGACTCTACCTTCCTGTATTAACTAAAGGTGCTTTGCTCGCATTAGGTGATCTTCACGCTGTGCAGGCGGATGGCGAACTCTGTGTTTCTGCTATAGAGTCGCCTGGAGAGGTTTTGGTCAAGATCAACCTAATTAAGAATAAGATGCCAAATTGGCCTATTCTAGAAACAACTGAAAGTTTTCAAATAATAGTAGCTGGTAGAGATTTAGATGAGGCTGTTAAGAAGGCTGCAGAAGAATCAATAAGGGCAATAATGAGGGCTAAGGGGATTTCATTCGAGGATGCATATATGTTGGGAAGTCTAGTTGTGGAGTTAAAGATAAATCAAGTGGTTGATCCTCTACTTGGAGCAAGAGCTAAAGTGCCTAAGGGATTAGTCTCAATATCTGACTTTCTGCATTAAACTTACTAAAATACTTTCAACAAAGACAGCATTACTAAGTGCTGTGTTGCATGGCTTGAGCGTGTAACGTAAAGTTTTTAGTTCAAGCCTCCTCATATTCATATATTAAATTATAAATTGGCCTTTAATAATAGAATTGAATTAAAATCGTAACATTAATACTCTCACATAGAGTTATTCTAAATGAAGTATGCAAGAAAAACTGAAAGAAATGAAGAAGGAGTTAGAAGAGAAGATTATGAAGCTTGAGTGAGATTAAGAAAGCAAAAATACTAATAGGACTTATCAAGAAGGCACTCAATGAGTATACTGTAGAGAGTGAAAATGAACTCGTGTCAAAAGATGGTAAAGTGTTATATAAAGTTTATGTCAGTGCTGATGCTGTACGTGTTGTACCGCTTGGGCATACTAGCGCTGGTGTTTCAGTTTTTAAGTATTTCTTGGTTAATAGGATGTTTAAGAGGTTGAGGGAGCGTGATGTCGTGAGTGGTAAGAAAAATGCGTTCGCGTATGAGATTGTTACTGATCATGCGAATGCTGTGCATGAGATCATAATGAGGAACTTTAGTGATGAAAAGATGCTGAAGGAGTTGTTCAATGCCATCAGGTGGACTTTTAGAAAGAGTTTAGAAGCTTCAACATCATTTACTCCTCGCTCAGGGATAGGTTTGTGAGGTTCAAGAGGGCTACTAAAGCTGTGAACAGGAGTGTTAAGATGATGCTCTACTCAATAGCTCTAGTTCTCTTTGAGAAAGGGTTAATTCCAGAATTTGTAGCTGAATGACGACACTATGAAGTGATAAGTCTATATATTGGATAAAAACAAAATATAAGTATGGAGAAAGAAGATATCTTTCGCCAAAGTACGAGACGTTTAGGGGCTATTGCTCTAATACTTTACGCTTTTGGTATTCTTATAGTGATTCTTGGTGTGATAGTTTTTGTCAGCATCCTTGTTAGTACCTTATCGAAATATATTCCTCCTGGAATTATTCTTATTGGCATTCATATACCATCTGATGTGATTCGTAGTATGATTGGTGTTGCATTAATTCTTGTAGGCTCAATGTTCTACATTATTTTCTCATTATATGCTGGCTTCATGGGCCGTAGTGTTGTTTCAAAAATAGATTTGAGAGGCTGGGGAGGTCTTATAAAGGTATTGGCTATACTGAATTTTATAGCCATGCTATTCATTACCATTGGAATTTTCAATATTTCTATGTCATCATTTATTTACCGCGCATTTACAATGATTCTTATATCCTCAATATTAATATTGGTTTGCGCATTCCTAATACCTTTACAACATTTGATTGAAGCAGGCATCTTGCTAATAATTGCAGGTATACTTGCCATTGTTGCTGAAAGCACTAATATTTCTGTTTTAGGACCTTTGGCTTCTTTTTCAACCATAGGAGCACTATTCACAGGTGGAGTGCTTCCTAATGTAGCACTCATAATTGTTGGTGTTGCAATTACAATTAGACCAATGACTTTGAAATGGCCTATATCACACATTATAGCAAGTGTGGGAGGGATTATCTACGCTACTAATATTGCATATACGTACTTCTCAATAATCCTTTCTCTTCCCACGCATGTACCAACAGGTTTCTCCATTCTTTACTACTCAATTATAACAGGTGGTTCACTTGTGGGTGTTGCCGGAATTTTAGGCATTATAGCACTAATATTAGCCATTGTTTTTGCAGTTATGAGGTCATAATTTTAGAAAGATTGTAGAGTAAGATGTTAATGTTTCTATCTGTTTTAGAGGTTTGAATTGCATAATTATAGAACGATTGTTTAAAAAGTTTTGTAGTTTGTTGCTGTTTGCGTGATATATTATTTTAGAATTTTGTCTTAGGACCATAAGACAAAAAAACACATGAAACACGCATAAGAAAAACCTCATAATTGTGGAAATAAGACAAAAAACTTATAAACATTCAAAAACACATAAAACACATGACATGGGACAGAGGCCTCGACTACGACTACATAAAAAACAAACTCGAAAGAACACTCAAAAACCCAAAAAATGACAAACAATACG
>Ga0080004_1234821_pt1 | contig 29203 bp, 29 predicted proteins | sample WasSprMetagenome_FD_69207 | JGI IMG/M metagenome (GOLD analysis project Ga0080004, IMG submission 69207) | Sulfidic aquatic microbial communities from Washburn Spring, Yellowstone National Park, USA - WS (SPADES assembly) (version 2) | ecosystem: Environmental > Aquatic > Thermal springs > Hot... | reverse complement strand
CTTTTTCAAATTCATCTAACAAAATTAATGAATAAGGCTTTTTTCTAACTTCTTCTGTTAAAATTCCTAAAATTTTTCCATCTTCACTTCCTATTAATTTTTCAATATCTTCCAAATTTTGGAATTCAACCATATCCAGCCTTATAATTTCTTCTTCTCCTCCAAAATATATTCTTGCTAAAGTTTTTGCTAATTCTGTTTTTCCAACTCCTGTTGGCCCTATAAATAAAAATGTTCCTATTGGTCCTTTTTTCTTTTCTATTCCTGATCTATATAATCTTAAAGCCTTAGCAACTTCTTTAACAGCATAATCTTGATTTACTAATCTTTGGTGGATAATTTCTTCTAAATTTTCTAATATATATTTTTCCGATTCTATTGGTGCTTTGATTGGAATACCTGTCATCCTGCTTGCAACATCTCCTATCATTTCTTCTGTTACAATTTTTTGTTTTAAATTTTTTGCAAATCCTATTGCCTCTTTTATTAAATCTCTTGCTGAATCTGGCAATGGTTTATATGTCAAAAATCTTTTCGCTAATAAAACTGCCCTTGAAATTGCTTGTGGTTGAATTAAAACATTATATTCTTTTTCATAAAAAATTGATTCTAATGTTAATAGTGTTATTGCAGAATCTATATCTAATTCTTCAACTTTTATAAGATCAAAAACAGAGCTTATATTATATAAGGCATTTAATCTCGATAATCCTTCATCTGTTGTTGTAGCTAATATTGAAATCTCTGTTTCTTTAACATATGTATATAATAAGGGCCAAACCTGAGAAAATTCTGTTTGATGAATCTCTGGGAAGAATAAAATAACATTTTTACCTTTTAATGCTTCATTAAATATTAGTAAAAGATTTTGACTAAAATACATTGGATCTAAACCATAAACTTTTGCTAAATCTACCTCAATAATCCTTTTATCAAAATAACTTTCTGGAACTTGATCATTAACTATTAGATAAGCAAGATGATAAATTAATGTTGTTCTTCCGCTTCCTTCTCTTCCAACAAAGATTATTTTTAATCTTTCTTCTTTTTTAATTTTGTCTAATAGTTGATTTAACTCATTTTTATGCCCTATTAAAATGCCTATCTCCCCTTTTCTTGCTAAATAAGTTATATCCAATCCTATCTTATCTAAAAATGGGGTCGGGGCGGATGTCCATATTCTATTAAGCCATCTTCCTCTTATCGGTGATGTCAAAAATGAAGAATGTATTTGGCGTCTTTTCTTCCCCATTTTGTATAACTCCATAATCGTAGATGCACTTAAATTTTCTGGAGAAATATTATATTTATTTAAAATCTCTTGTATTAATAAATCTCCATTTACTCTTAAAGCTAAAAATATCAATTCAACAGGAATTTTAGGAAAATTGAAATTTTTTGAAATTTCATAGGCTTTAATCAATATTGGTTCCAAATTTTTTAATATTTTATTAACAATATTCTCTTTAATATCTAATTCTTCAAATTTTTCAGTAATTTTTAACGTTTCTTCAAAATCACTTCTCAATTTTTTATTATCTACCCCCAATCTATTTAAAATATTTTCCACCCTTCTTATGCTTATAATCTTTATTCCTAATAAAATCTGGGCCTTTGGGGGGTCTTTTAAAAATTCAGCTTCTTTTACTACATCAAAAATAATTTCTTTAGTATCTTCATCCATAAAATCAAAAATATTATCTGAATCTTCATATCTTAAATCTTTCAATGCTTCTTTTTTAAACTTTAAAAAGTAAAATAAATATATTAATAGTATCCAAAATCCTATCAGTTCAAAAAGTTTAACTTTGGAAAATAAAAATGCTATTCCCAAGAAAATCAATAAAATTCTAATGGAAAAAAGAAATATTTTGAATAAAAACCTTTGATTAAAACTTAAATTAAAAATCCTGCTTTTTAAATATTTAACCATTTTTATAAACAATATAACTTAAAATAAGTGGCATAAAAATCCATATCAAAAAAATCATTAAAAAAATGACAAAATTAAATAATTGTAGGATTAATCCTATAAAAATTATTGTAATCCTAACAAATGGTGCATAAACATATCCTGGAAGAGATCTATCTCCAAATAATGGAGAAAAGAAATTTAAAATATTTAGCCTAATACTAAAACTTTTTTCAATAGCCAAAACAGTATCGAAATATTTATTTGATATAAATTTTAAACAATCAAAAAACCAAAACCTTAAAAACCTATAAATATCGAATAATATTTCTTCGATAATATAAACTATAACCATTAGAATAAAAATTTTAATTTTTGTTTTTCTTCCTCTTTTTTCTCTCCAAATATTTTTATAACACCATATTCACCATCATATCCAGGCTCTATATAAATTTTATTATCATTAAATCTTTTTATTGCTTCTATGACTTTTTCAGGAATAATATTTTTTAATCTGAAATAATCTTCTTCTTTAAAATTTAAAAAGAAAGAGAATTCATTATCAAAAATTTCTAAAATTTTTTTATAAATATCTATTGTTTTTTTAGATGTTGGATTTGAATTGATTGCTTCGCTTATTATCTCGGTTAATGGTATTATATGCTTAAATGGAGGTCTATTTAAAGGATTATAATCTTTATCTCTATCAGCAAGTTTTTCAACTCTTGATAAAACCCCTATTGTAACTGGCTTCTTGCAGACTCTACATATATATCTATTTTCTTTTGATTCTTCTGGAGAATATCTAACACCACAAATTCTATGCCCATCATAATGATATTTACCTTCCTCTGGAAAAAATTCTATTGTTAAAATAATTTTATTTTTATCATCCGGATTTTTCAAGGCCTTCAATAAAGAATCGTATGAATCATCTTCTAATTCAAATACAGTGGCTTCTCTTCCTATTCTATGTGGATATGCTGAATGTGAATCAGAAAAAGATACAATTTGGAAACCATCAAGTTGAGAAAGTCTCCAGTTCATTTTAGGATCAGATGATAATCCTGTTTCTACTCCATAAATATATTTTTTATATTCTCCAAAAGCTTCATCAATTGAATCAAAACCAGACATAGAACCAAATAAGCTAAACCAAGGTGTCCAAATATGTGCTGGTATAATTATTCCTTTTTCATTTATATCTAAAACAAGCTTTATAAAATCTTTCACATCCATACCTATTGTTGGTCTTCCATCTGCTAATAAATTTGTGTAAATTGATAATTTTTTATTAAATTTTTCAACAGAACTTAAATCTGGATAAAAAACTAATAGATGAATTCTTTTCACATTCTTATTTCTTGAAAATATTAAGCTTATTTCTGTTGTTAGTAAAAAATAGGTATCAGAATTATCTAATTTAAAAAAACCTTTGCCATTGGAAACTAAATTTTCTTTAATTTCTTTAAACCATAAAGGATGAGTAAAATCTCCTGTTCCTATTAAATTTAATCCTTTAAATTTCCCCCAATAATTTAAATTTTCCAAATTTAGATCTTTCGAGCAAGCCCTCGAATATTTTGAATGTATATGTAAATCTGCGAAAAATTTCATTCTTTAACAAATGGGAAATATATAACATCTCTTAAATATCTTGAATTAGTTAATATCATAACTAATCTATCTATTCCTATACCTAATCCTGCTGTTGGTGGCATTCCATATTCTAATGCTTCTATAAAAGTTTCATCATATGGATGTGCTTCTTCATCTCCTTTCTTTAATTCTTCTTGAGTTTTTAAAAATCTTTCTTTTTGGTCAATAGGATCATTTAATTCAGCGAAGGCATTTATAATTTCCAAACCTCCTACATAGCCCTGAAATCTTAATGTTAACTCTGGATTTTTAGGATTTAATTTTGCTAATGGAGAAATATCTTTTGGATGATCTATTAAAAATGTAGGGTTTATTAGGTTTTTTCTTATTAATTTTTTAAATATTTCATCAACAATTTTTGCTTTTGTTACTATCTTTGGGTTAAATTCTATATTATTTTTTTCAGCAAACTTTATAAAATCATCCAAGGAGTTTTCAAAATAATCTAACCCTGTATATTTTTTTATTATCTCAACATATTTTATTCTTTTCCATTTTTTACTAAAATCTATCTTATTTCCCTGGTACTCAATTGCTAACCCTTTACCGCCAAATTTTTTATTGAACCTTTTCACAAGCTCTTTTAATAATTCTTCTACAAATTTCATTAATCCTTCCCTATCGCAATAAGCATAATAAAGTTCCATCATAGTAAATTCTGGGTTATGTTCTCTATCTATTCCTTCATTTCTAAAATTTTTTCCTATTTCAAAAATTTTTTCAAATCCGCCAACCAACATTTTTTTCAAATAAATTTCTGGAGCTATTCTTAAATATAAAGGCATACTTAATGCTTCTAAATAAGTTCTAAATGGTTTTGCTAATGCACCTCCATAATGAGTTTGCAAAATAGGGGTTTCAACTTCTACAAATTCTTTTTCCCATAAAATTTCTCTTAATGTTCTTATAATAAAAAATCTTTTGTCGAAAATTTCTTTATCTTCTTTATAAAAAATAGTTCTTAAATATGGATGCCTAACTAATAATTCCTCATCTCTAACTTTATAATATTCTTTTGGAAAGTTTTTCAATGTTTTTGCAAGTAAAACATATTCTTTTGCTAATACACTTTTTTCTTTACTTTTAGGCAAAAAAACATTACCTTTTATATTTATAAAGTCACCTATCTTGAAAATCTTACTAAATATTTCGAATTTTTTAGTTTTTCCTTTTTGCAAAACTATTTGGATTCTGCCGGATTCATCTTGAATATTTAAAAATATAATATTTCCATGATCTCTTATTGCCATAATCCTTCCAACAATCCAAAAACTTTTTTTATTTTTCAAAAACTTATTGAAATTATCTAAAACTTCTTTTATTTTAAAATCCCTCTTTGATTTTTCTGGATAAATTTCTTTTACATATTTTTTAATCTCTTCTAACATTTTATTTCATAAACTCTCCTTGACCCTTCATACTTTGTTCTAATTGCGCCGAAATTTGTTGATAAATTGGAACTATTATAGAGACTGCAATAAAACCTACTATTATTCCTACACCTAAAATCAAAATTGGTTCTATAACTGTTGTTATATTTCTTATAGATATTCTAATCTCATCTTCGTAATTTTTTTCTAAAATTCTCAATATCTCGCTTAAATTTCCTGTTTGTGAAGCTGTTTTTATAATTCCTGAAAATATTTTAGGAAAAATTTCTTCTTGCATAATCAATTCTCCAAAATCCCCACCTGTTTGTATTTTTTGATAAATTCTTATTAAAGCTCTTTTTAATTCATCATGTTTTATAACTCCTGCTGTCAAATAAATTGATTGTGCTAATGGTATACCTCCTTCTATTAGTGATGCTAAAGTGAAACAAAGGGCTCTTAAATTTAAAACAAATAATAGGTTTTTAATAAATGGAATTTTTAATCCTAATCTATAAAATAAATCTCTACCTTTCTGTGAAGCAACAAATCCTATTAAAATTAAAATCAAGGCTCCTAATATTATTAAAATTAACTTAATATTTTTTCCTATAAAAATCCCAAATTTTAGAGTTAATTCTGAAAATTTAGGAAGTTTTGTGCCCATTTCTAAAACTAATTGAGAAAGCCTAGGCATAACTAATGTGCTTGCCAATACAAGAACCACAAAAGCTGCAATTAATACAATTGTTGGATATATTAATGAAGATAAAATTTCTGATCTAATATTTTTTTCTTTTTCTAAATTTTCTGTCCAATCTTCAAAAGTTTTTAATAAATTACCAGACATCTCTCCTACCTTAATAGATTCTACTTCTATTTGCGTAAAATCTTCAGGAAATGCTTCAAATGCTTGATATATAGGATTTCCCCTTTCAACATTTAATATCAAAAATAAAATAAAATCTTTAAGTTTTCCACTTCTTAAATCTTTTACAAAATTTCTTAAACCTTCTATAGGGCTTGCTCCAGATTTTAATATTAAAGAAATTGTTCTTGATAGAAAAATTTTATCTTTTAAAGAGATCTTAGATAAGCTTCTTAAAATTTTAGAAAAAATATTTTCTCTAATAGGCTGAATCTTCAATATCGTTACTTTCAAACTAGAAAGGTACTCTAAAACCTCCTCTTCTGAATTTGCTAATAAAACTCCTTTTTGTACTTTTCCAGAAGCGTCTACACCTTTAAATTTGAAAAACCTCATTTTATTCTCTTATTACTCTTAAAACTTCTTCTAATGTTGTTAACCCGACAGTAATTTTATCTAATCCGTCTTCAAACATTGTTCTAAATCCTTTTTCTCTTAATATATTTTTAAACTCATTTAAGTTAAATTGCTTTGTTGCCAAATAATTGCTAATATCCTCATCAACAAAAAATCCTTCGAATATTCCTGTTCTTCCCTTATAACCACTATAATTGCATAATTCACAACCCTTTCCTTTATATATAGTTTTTGGAATTGGGTAATTTTTCAAATCTTCTTCTGGAATTCCAAAATTTCTCAGTTGTTCTAATATAGCCTTTTCTTGATGTGGTTTTACATCTTCTGAATATACGCAATTTAAGCAAATTTTTCTAACCAATCTTTGTGCTAATACCATATTTAATGTAGCAGCAATAAGATATGGTGGTGCATTTAAATCTATTAATCTTGGGATAGCACTTGGTGCATCATTTGTATGCAATGTTGATAATATCAAATGTCCTGTTAATGCTGCTTGAATAGCAATATCAGCAGTTTCATAATCTCTAATTTCACCTACCATTATAATATTTGGATCTTGTCTAAAAAGAGCCCTTAACCCAGAAGCAAATGTTAAACCTAATTTAGGATTTACTTGAGTTTGATTTATTCTTGGAAGCTCATATTCAATAGGATCTTCTATTGTACAAATATTAACTTCTGGTTTATTTAAAAGTTGTAATATTGTATATAGTGTAGTTGTTTTACCAGATCCCGTTGGTCCTGTAACTAACATTATTCCATATGTTTTTTTAATTGCTTTCTCAACAGCTTCTTGTATAAATTGATTCATTCCCAATTCTTCCAAAGATGTTGGTCTAAATGTTGCTGCTAATAATCTTAATTCTGCTTTTTCTCCATGTAATGTAGGCATTATAGAAACTCTTATATCAAATTCATAGCTTCCCAATTTTGTCTTAAATCTTCCTTCTTGTGGTCTAAAATGTTCATCTAATTGTAAATTTGCAAGAATTTTAACCCTTGCTATTAATGCTGGATGTAAATATTTTGGTAATCTTAATATTTCTCTTAAAATCCCATCAATTCTAAACCTTACAAGAGAATAAGCTGAAAATATTTCTATATGAATATCAGAGGCATTCATTCCCATAGCATAAGTTAATAGATTATCAATAATTCTCGAAGCAGATAATAGTTGTTCTTCTTCTGTTATCACTGCTTTAGAAAGTTGAGAAATTTCTTTTTCTAAAAGTTCTTTATATCTTTCTCTAAATAATGCTTGGTAATTTGTTAATCCATATTGAATCTCATCAGGCAAACTTAAATATGGTTCAACTTGCATATGTGTTATATTAGAGATTAAAGTTATTGTTTCCATATCTTTTGGATTTGCCATTGCTAAACATAATCTATCATTTTCTATTGCAAATGGTATAACTTGCCTTTCAACTGCTATCTGTTCTGGCACCAATTTTAAAATAGATGGTTGGATTTGTATCTTTTTTAAATTTGCTCTTTTAACTCCTAAATATTCACTTAAAAGATTTGCATAATATTCTTTATCAACTAACCTTCTGCTTAATAATAACTCAAGTGGTTCTAAGTTTAAAAATTTTGCTTCTTTTTTTACCTCTTCCCAAGATGCTTCATCTAAAATCTGATTTTTTATCAAAAGATCTTTTAGTTCTTCTTCTGAAATTATCATGGCATTAAAGATAAAAAGTAATTTTTCTTAATGATTAATATATTTAAAATTATAAAAAAAATTGAAACAAAAATCCAGTAATCTTTAAATGAAATTTTTTCATAAATTTTCTTAAAAAACAAATGCTCAAATAATAAAAACAAAAATCCTGAAAAAAATATAAGAAAATTAAGCGGAAAATCAACAAGTAAAATTGATGATGGAATTATTATATACTCTTCATTATAAAACAATGAATCTTTAAAAATTTTATTTAAAATAATAACTAAGGCTAAAATAAAAATTGCTGAGATAATTCTCCAAAGAAAGTTTTTATAAAAATGATGATAAGAATAAGAGAAAAAATAAGAGATAGTTAAATAAGGTGGAAGAAGATATTTTGAAATAGGGTTATTTTGCCAAATTTTATATTGAAAATATGTTAAAAGAAAGCAGTGAAGAAAGAATAAAAATAAAAAAATAAAAATTGTTAGCAGAAAATATTTGGTTTTATTCTTAAAATGAAAATATAATAAAATAAAAGATGTGATAAGGCTTATGGCATATGGAAAAAATTTATTTAAAATTATGATCATCAAAAAAAATTATAAAACACTTAAAGGTTTTTCAATAATAGAGATGATGATTGTTCTATTGTTCTTTTTAGGAATTGCAGTTATTTTAGCATCAAAACCATTTTCTTTATCTTCAGGATATCAAATTGTTAAAGGAGATGCAGAAAAAATAAAACAGATTTTAGATACTGCAAGAGAAAAAGCAGTTATGAATGAAAAAGGATCAAATTGGGGAGTATATTTTGTTGGAAGCTCTTCTACATATTATCTTTTTGCAGGTAATAGTTTTCCATCATCAACAGAATATACTGTTTATTATTTAGATTCATCAAATATATTTTTTGATCCTGCAAGCGGAACAACAAAAACAATATTATTTCAAAGATATAAAGGTTATGCTACAAATACAAAAATTGAGTTTGGTTTAAAAAATGGGAGTATAAAAGGTCGGGTAAATATAAATTATTTTGGGAATGTTGATTTTGAAATTTATTAGTATAATTAAAAGATGAAAAAGGTAATAATTTATACAACAAGTTTTTGTCCATATTGCCAAGCAGCAAAAGAATATTTAACAAAAAAGGGAATAGCATATGAAGAGAAAAATGTTGAGATTGATTTAAAGGCGCAAGAAGAAATGATTGAAAAAAGTGGGCAGTTAGGAGTTCCTGTTATTGATATTGATGGAAAGATTATTATAGGATTTTCTCCAGAAGAAATAGATAAAGCATTAGAAGAATAATTATTTTAAACCTTTCTCAATTTGCGCTTCCATTTTAGTTATCAAATATAAAGGTAAGTAAAAAGCAAACAAAGCAGACCAAGCCAAAAATCCTGTTGCTAAAATAGTGCTTAAAGGAAGGTTCTCTTTAATCCAGGAGCTTAATTTATCTAAAAAATCTTTTGATAATTTCTTGCCTTCCTCGTCTGGTTGATATGTGGTACCAAACTTTTTTTCTAATTCTTCGATAGCATTTTCGTAATTTTTGATTTCTTTTTCTAATTTTTCTAATTCTTGATTCAATTGCTGCAAACTTTCTGCAGAAAATTCTTTTTCGTGACTTTTTATTTCTGATATTTTTTTAAGCGCATCAAAAAGGTTATTTTGTATATTTAATATCATAATTGCTAATCCTCTATCTTCTTCTGTTAATTTACTAAGTTTTTTATTTCTCTCTGCTTCATCTTTTTCTAAAATTACATCTTTTATTTTTTTAGGTAACTTAATTTTGCTTAATCTTTCTGTAAGATTTCTAATTTTTAATAAAGCATCAGTTAAAATTTTCACAAATTCTGCTTCTTCTTTCTCTCTTCCTAAAAGGAAAACACTCATCCAAAAATTTGGATCAGGCTTAAATACATACCAAAAACCTACATCTGTTTCAATTCGAGCTTCTGCTTGTTCTCCTTCTATTTCGGTTTTTGCCTCAATAGCTTGAGGAGGCTTACCTTTTTGTATTGCTTCTTCAATTCCATAAGAAAATGTGATACCATTTGGATTTCTCTCCCATATTTCCATTATCCTTTTAAAATCTCTGGCATTTATTCTCATAAGCTCTTTTTTAATCTTTTCATTAAATTCTGAAGCTGGAAGTGAAGTTAAAAGTAATAGATATAAATCATCCAAAGCCTGTTTTAACTTCTTCTTAGTCTCATCTAATTGAGGGCCACCATATTTTTCAAAATCCTCAATAACAGATTCTTGAATACTCAGAGCTTCTCCTCCAAGAGTAGTAAAAACATGACGAATATATTCTCTGTCTGCATCGGTAGCCTTTTTTTCTTTTAACTTTTTAAAACAATCTAAAAGCCGATAGAAAACTTTCTTTCTACTTTGTGGAAGGACACTTAATTTCCTTGTATCAAACAAACCTTCTATTATATCTCTTGTTTTTTTTTCTTTCCTGCTATTAGGCATTTCAGGCATTATTATATTATAAAAATTTGGATTTAAAAATTATAACAAATTTTAAAAAATTTAAAAAGTATTCATAAATAAAGAAGAGGGAGGGGCGGGCTAGAACCGCACTCCTCCCCCTAAAGACTGTTAGTTTTTCTCCCTCCTAAAGGAAAAGCTTACCCCCCTCTCATCTGCGCAACCCCCCGCAACAACCCTGTCGTCTGGTGAGGAGCGGTCATCGAGCTTTTTCAGGAGGTCGGTGATTATACGTAATCGCGGCGGAATGGGATCATACGTTTGTTGGGGTTGCTGGTGTCTGTTTATTAGAGTGCCAACCAAAAATCCTAATAGCATGATACACCCGCCAATCAGCACTCCGAGCACAAATTCCGACATATTATATCCCTCCTTTCCCTCCAGTTTTGTAGATTTCCACTTACATTATAGCATAAAAATTTTTTTTTGTCAAGTCTAGAAAGGGGTTAAAAATATCGAAAAAATAAGGGTTTTTCAATAGGTTTTATAAAATTTCAAAAATTTTTAAAAAGTCAATTTTTAATTTTGACCTTCTAATTCTTTTTTTATTTCCAATTCTCTTTTTTTATCTTCTAAAATTCTTTTCAATCTTTCTAACTCTTTTGCTGTTTCTAACAATTTTCTTTTAAATTCAATTTCAGCATAAGCCAAATCAACTGCTTCTTCAAAAAATACTCCTATTATATCTCTTTTTAAATCTTCTGGAAATTTATCAAAATTTTCAACTAAAAAATTTCTAACTTCTTCTTCGCTTCCTTCTGATAAGATTTTGAAAAAATTTTCGTATACGTTCTCCATTTTTGTTTTTTAATTTATTTATATTTAGTGCTTATCAAATTCTGGATCATGCCCATTAAAATATCCAGAATACCTCCCATTTTGTTTGCAAATTTATCTTGTTTTAAGTGCTCCATAAACCCTCTCCTTAATGAATCTTTTGTTGCTTGATCAAGTGTGCTTCACTTCTTTTTGTAATCTTTTCTAGCTTTTTCCCCAGCTTCAACTAAATATTTTTCCCATTCTCTCTCTAAATCTTCTTCTGAATAAAAAGCTTCTTTAAAACTTATACCTCCACCAAGTTTCTCAATTTCACCATATAATGCTTTAGATAAGAAGACTCGACCTTCTTGTGTGCCAAATACTGCATCAGCTACCATTTTACCAACTTCTGCAAGATAAGCATGAATTTCATTTATTTTAGACTCAACCTCATTTATCCTATTTAGTTTTTTTATCCTTTCTTCTGCATATTCACCACCTTTTAAGAAATTCCAGATTTTTTCTAAACCACTTAATCTTTTATAAACCAAATTTTTGATATCTTCTTCTCCTCCGCCTCTTTCATAAATTTGAGCCAATTCTGATTCACTAATTCCATATTTTCTACATGCTTCTCTAAGGGAATTATCAATATTTTGAAGTTCTTGTTCTGCCTCTTTTATACCTTTAATTTTGTCAGCTAAATCGTCAAATTTAGTTTTATCTATTACATATAATCTAGCTAGATATGCTTCCAAAAAGTCTTTTACATTATCAATTCCTAATTGAGCTACTAATTTATTAAATTCCGGAGATGCACCAGCAATTATTTTTATGGTTTCTGGTGTTAACCTTTGTGTTATTTCTCGTGAATGTTCTGTGGATTCTTTAATTAATTGCCTATAGCTTTCTAAAGCTTTAAAATCTTGGTCTTTTAGGGTTCCCCTTTTTAATATTTTTTCTCGTAAATCTGTTTTTCTAGCTTTCTCTAAGGCTAAATTTAAAAGTTCAGAATATGTAGGATTAGCTAAAATTTCTGTCACAGAAGGGGGGGACAGCTTCAGGTTTTTGCTCATATGTCTGAGCTTTTTCTTGTTCCTTTCTGGCTCGAAATCTTTCTATTACCATTACCTAAACTTTAAACTAAATATTTTAAAAAGTCAAATAAATGAAATATAATTTTTTAAATGAAAAATAAAGTATTTATTCAAAACCCAGGAGTACAATATCATTATAATATTTTGGAAAAATTTGAAGCAGGAATTGAGCTTAAGGGTTTTGAGGTTAAATCATTAAGAGAAGGCAAAGGAAGCTTAAAGGGAAGCTATGTAAGAATTAAAAATGGCGAAGCATTTATAGTAAACTTCAATATTCCTCCTTATCAGCCTAAAAACACGCCAAAAGATTATGATGAGAATAGAGAAAGAAGATTGTTGTTAAAAAGAAAAGAGATAAATTATTTGATAGGGAAGTCTAATGAGAAAGGAGTAACAATAATTCCTACAAAGGTTTATTCAAAGGGAAATTTGATAAAGGTTGAGATAGCTGTCGCTAAAGGGCTTAAAAAATATGAAAAAAGAGAAAAGATTAAAGAAAAAGAGTTTAAAAAAGAGGCAGAAAGAAAAATGAAAGAAAAATATAAAATTTGATTTTTAAAGGCTTTATATATAATATATAATATATATTAAAGGGGGTGATGAATGGAATTCGAGGAGGGAAAAGGATAAAAGGTGCTGGCGGTTCAGCCCGCCTTAAGGGCTAAAAATAACTGCCAACCAATCCTTTGCCTATGCCTTAAGCTAAGCATAGGGCTTTACAGGAATCCAGTGCTAGGCTGGTCCTGTAGGGTGACGGCAACCTAGCTAGAAGTTAAAGGGTTCGAGGGAAACCTTTTAACTTCGAAATTAAAAATTCCCTCAAGTCTTAGCTGTTTTGCCGGTTTTAGAGGCTAAGACTAAAATTTAAAAACCGGATATGCCAGTAGAGCCTTTTACTCCTTTTTCCTTCGACAGGGGTTCGATTCCCCTCACCTCCACAAAAATGTCTTTATCTTATATCGTAAAAGTGATAAAATTTAGATATGATTGATTAAATTTAAATTTATTATATGGCGTTAATTAATTTTTTAATTGTAATTTTTGGCTTAGCTCTTTTTGAGATTATTAGTAGTATAGATAATGCTGTTATTAATGCTCATATTTTAAAAACTATGCCTGAGAAGTATAGAAAAATATTTTTATTTTGGGGATTACTTTTTGCTGTTTTTTTGATAAGAGGAGTTTTGCCATTCATTATTGTAAAAATTGCAAATCCTTCATTAAGCTTTATACAGGTTCTTACTGCTACTTTTTCTTCAGATAAAAAAATTTTGGAATATGTTGAAGAGTCTAAATCTATGCTCCTTCTTGCTGGTGGTGTATATCTATTTTTAGTATTTTTGAGCTGGCTATTTTTAGAAGAGAAAAATTATGCTTTTTTAGTTGAACATTTTATTCATAAAAGAGGTTTTTGGTTTTATGCTATTTCATCAATATTTTTAACAATATTGATTTATTTTGCTATTAAGATTAACCCAATATTAGCTTTATCTGCTTCAATCGGAGCAACAGGATTTTTTATTGCAGATGGGTTCAAGAAAAATGCTGAAGAAAAAGAGAAACAATTATTAGATCCTCGTTTAAGTGCTTGGAGTAAGATCCTTTATTTGGAAATTTTGGATGCTTCTTTTTCTATTGATGGAGTTATAGGGGCTTTTGCTTTTACAATCTCTGTTCCTTTGATTATTTTAGGGAATGGCATAGGTGCATTTGTTGTAAGAGAATTTACTGTACGAGGTATAGATTTAATATCTAAAATTGTCTATTTAAAAAATGGTGCTATGTATTCAATAGGAGGATTAGGTATGTTAATGATCTTAGAAAGCTTTGGGAAAGAATTTCCATTCTGGCTAGCTCCTTTAAATACTTTCTTTTTGCTTTCTCTATTTTTGTATCTTTCTTATAGGCAACTTAAATATTTAGAATCTAATAAAAATCAAAAAATTGCACATTAACGACATCAGATGTCGTTAAGGGGATTCCGAAAACATTAAATTTTTCAAAAACATCGAAAAATAAATGATTTTTAATAAAAATTAATATTAACGACATCGGATGTCGTTAAAGGGATAATTCGCCTAATATATTTCTACCCGGATGAGGAGCAGATAGTATTTACCCGGATACAAACCAGATATCCGGTCTCCATCTGGGCAATCTATCCGGTACTCATCCGGGTGAATTATCTATTCTTTATCCGGGTATCTTATAATAAAAAAATGATTTTTGATACACATTGTCATTTAAATTTTTCTGCTTTTAAGAATGATTATGATGAGATTATTAAAAAATGTTTAGATGAAAATATTTTTCTTGTAATTGTTGGCTCAAATTATAAAACATCGAAAAGGGCTGTTGAGATTTCTGAAAATTATGAAAATGGAGTTTATGCTTCTATAGGGCTCCATCCTATCCATTTATTAGAAAGAGAAGTTGAAGAAGATGAATTTAATTTTAAAAGCTCTGGAGAAAGTTTTGATTATGAAAAATATAAAGATTTGGCGAAAAGTAAAAAAGTTGTGGCAATTGGAGAGATAGGGTTTGATTATTATTGGAAACCAAAATCAGAGATAGAATTTGAAAATTATAAAAGGAAACAGGAGGAGGAATTTTTAAAACAAATAGATTTTGCAAAAGAGCTAAATTTACCAGTTATTTTGCATTGTAGATCGGCATTTAAAGATCTTTTAAAAAATTTAAGCCCTGACATAAAAGGAGTTATTCATTGTTTTACAGGAAACATTGATGAGTTGAAAAGATTTTTGGATTTAGGGTTTTATATTGGGTTTAATGGAATAATTTTTAAAGATATTAAAGTAGATTTTGAAGAGATTATAAGATTTACACCATTGGATAGGATTTTACTTGAAACTGATTCTCCATATTTAACACCTCCAAATTTTTATGAAAAAAGAAACAATCCATTAGCAGTAAAAATAATAGGAGGAAAAATTGCAGAAATCAAAAAAATAGATAAAGAAAAAATTTTTGAACAAACAACAAAAAATGCTAAAGAATTATTTAAGATTAAGGTTTAAATCCATATTCCAACCAGCACAACATGCCCAATCATAAGGAGGAACATTTAAGTTAATTGTTAGATTTTTAATATTTTCAGGGATTTTAAGTTTTAAAGTAATTTCATGCGAACATAAATTATTTCCACAATCAAATTTATCCTTTAAATCGTATATTAAATCTTGTCCATCTCCTTTTACTGATTGGTTCAACTTGAATCTGCCATAGAATTTTGTGCCACAATATATTCCACCACCCCTACCCTAGCTTATAAATTTCGTTTTTATAGCAAAATCCTCATTCCAATTTATTGGAAAATAAAATTCTTCTTCATATGGAGGTTTATTGTTGTAATAATTACTTAAATCAAGTTTATAATTAGAGGTTTCATCTTCGAGAATTAAATAATCTGTTTGAACACTGCAAAATGCCCAAACATATTCACGAGGTTTAGGTGTTGCTCTATCTGCAAAATCTATTTTAATTTTTGCATTTTTACATACTATATCTTGATCTATTTCTGTTGATGTTGAGTTTAATAATTGTCCATCTTTTATTATTCCTATTAATATTTTGTCTCCTTTTTTGATTTCATTTTTGCAAAGATCTATTTCTATCTTTGTTTCTTCTCCATATGGTTTTACTTCTGGAAGTTGAGTATCAGCTATTTTAGCATTATTCCAATCATCTCCAACTCTTATTTCATATTTTGCATTTTCTAATTTTTGATATGGCGAAATAAAATCTAATGTTAAGATATTATTGTTAATATTTTTTGTTAATTTTGTTATATAGTCTGGTGGGATTTCTGGGCTAGAAGAAGAATTTTGTGGTTCAGGATCCATTAAAATAAAATCTATTTTGTTATTATCTGTATCATAAGAATTACCATAATCTTTTTCATCATTTTTCATTGATGCTTCTGTTGAGCTTGTTCCTGCTTTTCTTACTAATGCTTTATTTTCTGGATTTTCAGGATAACATTCACCTTCACATTCTTTTGCATTTCCCCAACCTATAAGATCAACAATCTCCCCTTTATCATTTATTAACCTTATAGAATTATTTTTTGCTAAACTATAAGATTTTGCCCATTTTAAGTCTGGCTGAATGTTTAAATTAGAATCTTCTTTTGCTATTAAAAGATAGGAAAATGGAGCGATTTTGACACTTTCATCAAATTTTGATTCTCTTGTACTAGAGCTTACTAGCGCCCTACCGTTTCCGTTTTTATCAAGTTTTTCTAATACCCAATCCTTTAGATTTATCTCTTTATTATTAGGGTTATAAAGCTCTATATATTGAGTCTCTTTACCTTTCTCTTTTATAATACCAACTTCTGAAATTAAAATTTTTTCTTTAGCTATTCCTGATGGAGGTTGTTGGAGTTGTTCTTGAAGGCAAAAATTTCCTAAATCTACAGATGTTGCAAATATTTTTGTTTTATTTTCTGGAATTAGATTGTCAAATAGATATAATCCAAAATACCAGTTTGATTTTTGTAATGGGCATTTCGTTGGTTTATTTTCATAATTATATTTTTCTTTTTTGAATTTTGGTTTTGGTAACTCATCTTCTATTCCAAAATCTTTTAATTTATATGTTGAAAATTCTGAAGAGGTTGAGATTAAAATATCATAAGAATAGTTTGTTGTTGCTATATTTAAATCTGGTTCAGTAAAGTTTATTGTTAGTGTTGAGTTTTCTAAATCAAAATTTACAGAAAAATCATCAATTGATATATCTCTTAAATCTGCAAAGTCTTCTCTTGTTGTTTTTGGGGTTGGTTGATATAGGAAGAAGTCTTTTGAATTATCATCTGTATCTTTTAGGCTTAATCTTTGTATAGATGCTATTGCAAAATTTGATGCTATAAATGGCTCCTTTTCATATTGAGAGATTTTGCTTTTATCATCTCCAAACCCTACTAAATCTGAAATATCTCCATTTGGTTTTCTTAAAATTATTGAATTATTCTTTGCTATTGAATAACTTGGAGCATATGTTAAATCTGCTATATTTGCAACTGTTGAACTTGGATGTGCTATTAGAAGAAAACTTTTAGGCTGAATTTTTGCTTTGAATTTTGATGCTGGTAATAATGTTGATTCATTTCCTTGGCTTGAAACCTTTGTAATATACCAACATGTTAAATCTATTTCATTATCATTTGGATTATAAAGCTCAATATATTCATCTTTGGAATTATCAACGCTTCCTACTTTTATTTCTGAAATTAATACATTTGGATAACTTTTGTTTTTATAATCAGCGCAAGGATCTTTGGGGGTTTCTGTTTTATAAGTTCCACTATAAGTTGGAGGTGGTGTATGATGCTCTGTTATGATTGTTTGAGTTTGTTGAGTTTGTTGAGTTTGTTGAGTTTGTTGAGTTTGCTGAGTTTGCTGAGTTTGCTGAGTTGTTGTAGTTGAAGTTGTTGTTGGTTGTGTTATTGGCTGTTGGCTGTTAGCTGATTGAGTTGTTGAAGGTGCTTTTGCAATTTTTCTTTCTTCATATTTTGTTTTTTCTTCATATTTTGTTTCTGTTGTTTTAGTTTTTTCTTCATAAGTAACTTCTTCTGTTTTTTCAGGTTTCCAATAATCTTTGCTTGGCTCTGTTTTATAAATTGACGATAAGGAGCTAACTAATGATACTGATTTTTTATATACTGACTCACCCAATCTCCAGGCTTCTGCTTTTGCATAGGATGGTAAATATAACCAGAAGTTAAAGAACTTTGTAAAATTTAATCTTCTTCCTATATCTTCTTCATAAAACTTTAGTGCCTCTTCTTTTTCCATCTCTTTTATTTCAGAAAAATATAAATTTAAAAGATTTGCTCCATGCTTTATTACCTCAGGAACAACAGCATTAAACCATTGATAGTGGATGCGGTCGTCTGCGGTGGTTTGAATATAGATAGTGTTATTATTTTTATATACAGATCTAATTTTAATAAATATCGGAAAGCCTCGATCGTTATAATAGATTGTCTTATCGTCTTTAACCTCTTTCCTTGCCACAATTGGTGCTCCATATTTCCCTATTGTATCTTCTGAAAACCAATTTGTTGCAGTAAATCTTGCTAATGAATCAAATATAGAATTTAAATCTTTGTAATTATATGGCTGAATTTTATTCTCAATTAAATATCTTGCAAAAGTTAAATTATAATTATCAGTTATCTTTTTAGCATATTCTTCATAATTAGATTTTGGATCACCAAACATTCCAGCGTGAGAATCTCCACGAGCATGATCAGGAACACCCATATCAGCTAAAAGATGCAAAAGGTGTCCTAATGATAAAAAAGCTAAATCTTTATTATTAAAATATTCTCTTTTTGCTAATTGGTATGTTCTATCTGCTAAATATTTTGTTTGTGATATTTCATCTTGTGCCCATTCAGGTGTTTTTAAAGGAGGTGCTGGCAATGTTTTCAAAAACATATTAAATAAAGCTTTATCTCCTCTAAATGTTTCAATAGCTAATCCTCTATTATTAATAACATCATAAAAATGATTAATCCATCTTGGAGAATTATCTTCTAATGTGCTTCCTTTTTTTAAAAGCTCTAATTCGTGAGCATTAATTTTTCTTTCAGCAAAACTATTGTAATATTTAACTATTTCTTCTGTTAAGGCTGGGTGTGTACTTTCTGCATCAAAAGCAAAAGAAATATTAACAAACCCAAAAATGATAATTAATAAAGATATTTTTACTATTTTATTAACCATCTTTTTGTATATGGGTTGTATTTGAAAATAACTTCTTGTGTATATGTCGCGATATTTGATTTTTTATCGGCCCACCATTCGTCTAAAAATTCTTTATCTTTTTCTGAAGCATTAAAGTAATCTAATTCCTTATAAGCTGTGCTTATATAACTATACATTACTTCGTCATTTTCCAGCATCCTAGTGGGGTGTTCTACTTTTTTAATGTTTTTATTATATGTAGAAACAAAAAGTGGTAATTTGCCATTTTCTTTTAATAGAAGCAAATATTTTTTAACATTTTCTCTATTTTCTGGCCAAATATATTGTACTGCTTCTTCTATGTCTCCTTTTTCTAAGGCATTTAAATATCCTATCCAGGTTTCTTCAGGTGTTTTTCCTCCTCCTTTTGCTTCTCTTAAGGGTCTTTCAATGTATGTGTATTCTAAGATTTCTTTTTGCACAAAATAAAACCACATCATTCTAAAAACAGCACCAAGTATTAAAAACAAAATAAAAATTCCTATTCCTCCCAAAATTATTCTTGCTTTCATTTATTTGCAAATAAAATCATATAAAATCCTGGTGACATTGGTTCAAAAAGATTTAATGAATTCAAAAATGTTATATGCCTTTCTTTTTCAGTTTTTAGATCTATTGAAGAAACACCTCCAGAAATATAAACAACCCAACTTGCGAAAATATAACCCAGAAAAAATCCAATCAGGGCTATAATTACCTTCTTTTTCATCTTTATTCTTGGCCAGGTATTATAGGATTAATTTCAGAAGATGTTGTTTCTGTTGAAGTTGATGATGTTGGTGTTAAAGTTGTGATTCCAATTGTTTCTAATGGGTTTGCTTTAACATTTGATTCTGTAGGAGATACAGCTTTTGGTGTTGGCCTTGTAAAAGAAACTGGTAATAAAACAAAATAGGCAACAGTACTTAATGCTACTATCCAAACTATCACTTTTGTCGCACTTTTATAATTATTCATTTTTAAAAATTATATCACAAAAATTTTCTTGTCAAATTTTTTTACAAATTTTCATCATTTAACTTTATCAAATATTGCTAATGTTACTTTTGATAAATATTCAAGCATTGCGCCGCCTCCTGTTGAAACAAAATCAAATTTTTTCCCCAATTTTAATTTATTTACTACCTTTATTGTATCCCCTCCTCCGACAATTTTCTTTGCTTTTAATTTCACTAATTCTTTTAAAAATTTTTCTGTTCCCTTAGAATATCTTTTATCTTCAACCCTTCCGAATGGCCCATTCCAAACAATTGTTTTTACTTTTCTTAATTCTTCTATAAAAATTTTTACACTTTCTTCTCCTATATCAAAAATAACATCATCTTTAGAAATCTCTCCTAAAAATCTATATCCATTATTTGTCAAAAAATCAAATGGTGTCAAAATCTTCGAGCTATAAATTTTTCTTAATTCATTCAAATAATCCTCATCATAAACTGATTTCCCAATTTCAAATCCCTTTGCTTTCAAAAAAGTATTTGCTATCCCTCCTCCTAAAATAATTAAACTTGCCTTATTTAAAAAATTTTTTATAACTCCAATTTTTGTTTCTGTTTTTATTCCTCCTATAACTATTCCTAAGCTTTTTGCTTTAAACACATTATTTAAATTATTTATCTCATTTTCAAAATTCAAACCATAAAAATAAGGTAAAAACTTTTTTATTCCATAAACAGAAGCATGTTTTCTATGTGAGACAGAAAAACCATCATTAACAAATATATCGCCAAGCTTACTTAATTCTTTTGAAAAATTTTCATCATTTTCCTCCTCTTCTTTAAAAAATCTTATATTTTCCAATAAAACAACCTTTTCTTTTCTATTAATCTTTAATCCAGGCTTCCATTCAAAAAACCCTATATCTTTTATCCTTTTCTTCAAATATAGGTAAATTTTCCTTAAAGAATATTTTTTATCAAACCCCTTTGGCCTTCCTAAATGAGAAATTAAGATTATTTTTTCCGCATTTGCTTTTTTCAAAAAATTTATTGTTTCAAAGCTCCTTGAAATTCTATAATCATCAACAATTTTACCTTTTTCAATATCAACATTATAATCAACCCTCACCAAAACCCTTTTCCCTTTAACTTTTTCTTTATTAAATCTTAAAATCTCTTTTTTTCTCAATTTAATCATTATTAAATTTTATTAAATTTTTGTTAAAATAATAATAGTAGCCCCTTCCCAAAGCCCGATCACCCCGTTACTGACGCACCCCCTCTGCCATTTTGGCAGAGGGGGTCATTTTTTATTTTATAGATTTTATAGTATAATATTAGTAGCTCGGGTAATCCTCGGCGAGGCATCCCCAGGGAGGATTCCCTCCCTGGGGATTTTTATTCTTCTTTTATCCTATATTGAATTGCTTCTCCTATATCTTCTGCTTTTATAATATCTCTTTTTTCTAAATCGCTAATTGTTTTTGCTATTTTTATAATTTTATGCACTGCTCTTATTGAAATTTTCAATCTATCAATTGATTTTTTAAGAAGCTCTTCCGCTTTTTCATCCATTTTGCAATATTTTTTAATCTCTTTTGGCTCAATCTCGCTATTATATTTTCCTTGTCTTCTTATCTGTATCTCTTTCATCTCTTTAATTTTTTCAACAATATCTTTATAATCTCTCAAATCCTCTTTTAAAACATCTTCTCCTTTCATTCTTGGAACATTAATAAGCATATCAATTCTATCTAAAATTGGACCAGAAATCTTTTTCCTATATCTTCTTATATCAGCTGGAGAACAGGTGCATTCTTTTTCAGGATCTCCATAATAACCACATGGGCAAGGATTATATGCTCCTATAAATAAAAATTTTGCTGGATATTTAATAGTTTTTTTAGCCCTTGCAACAGTAATCTCGCCACTTTCTAATGGCTCTCTTAATCCTTCTAAAATATCTCTTCTAAATTCAGGCAACTCATCCAAGAATAAAACCCCTCTATGTGCTAAACTAATTTCACCTGGCTTAGGATTTTGCCCTCCTCCCAAAATAGAAACAGGAGAAGCAGAATGGTGCGGTGATCTAAATGGTGGTCTATAAATAAAATCATTCAATGTTTCTCCTCCAGCACTATATATTGATGTAACCTCTAAAGATTCTTCATAATTTAAACTTGGCAAAAGATTTACTAAATTTTTAGCAATCAATGTTTTACCTGTTCCAGGTGGTCCATATAATAACAAATTGTGTCTTCCACTTGCAGAGATTAATAATGCTCTTAAAATATAATCAGAAATTTTTATAAAAGATATATCTTCTAATTTTTCCTCATAAGAAAACTCTTGAGGCACAAATCTTTCTTTAATATTTCTTCTCTCGAGATGATCAATAACTTCTCTTAAATTTTTAAATAGAAATAATTTTTCAGTTTTTAAATATTTAACCTCATTTAAATTTTCTTCTGGCAAATAAATCTCATCAAAATATTTTTCCAGGCTTAATATTATAGGCAAGGCTCCTTTAATTTTTCTCAAATTTCCATCCAAAGACAATTCTCCTAAAAACAAAATTTTTTTATCCAAATTTATATTAATCTGCTTTGATGCTGCTAAAAAACTTATTGCTATCCCCAAGTCCAAATATGATCCTTCTTTTTTTATATCAGCAGGAGCAAGATTAACAACTGTTTTTCTATTAAACTTTAAAGGAGGCTTTGAGCCTATTGATTTTAATGCTAATGTTATTCTTTCTTTTGACTCTTGTATAGCTTTATCAGTTAATCCTACAATTGAAAAAGATGTTATTCCAGAAAGTAAGCCTGTTTCAACCTCAATAATTTCTCCTTCTAAACCATCTAAAATTGCTGAAAATACCCTTGCAAACATTAAAAAATTTTAAACTAAAAACTTGATTTTTTAAAAATATTTTTATAAAATTATTATAACAAGGTCGGCATTAAAATTAAATTAAAATGAAAAAGATATTACCAATCATAACAATATTCATTCTATTAACACCAATATATTTAGGGTTAGCACAAGGAGAAGTGCAACCTCCTATAACAAATCCAGAAGAACATACACAATCAGGATTAGTTGAAGAAAGCCCAGAACAGACAATTGCAAAGATTTTTGATATAGTATTTAGAATTTCATTGATATTGGCCTCTGTATTTACAGTAGTAATGTTTATTTTGGCTGGAATAGGATATATAATGGGCAAGGGTGAGGCATGGAAAGCAAAAGATAAGTTAATTTGGGGAGCAGTTGGTTTAGTTATAGCATTGGTATCTTATGCAGTGGTAGTATTAATAGCTCGATTTGCACAAACAGGGCAAACAAGATAATATTTTTATTTTTTAATGTTATTGCAAAATGTAAATTATCCATTTGGCCAAAATTTTGGTATAAGCCCAATTGCTCAACAACCTGCTCCTATTGTTTGTAAAGGATTTTTTAATTGTTTGATGGTATTTTTTAGTTTTTTCTTTAAATTTTTAATTATGTTATCTGGTGCCTTTGCTGTAATAATGTTTATTTGGGCAGGAATAACTTTTATAATATATGGGCAGGATGAAAAAAAGAGAGTAGAGGCTAAAAATAGGTTAATTTGGTGTGCCATAGGGTTAATTGTAGCTTTATTATCTTATAGCTTAGTAGTTTTAATCAAAAATACATTAACTAAAAAAGTTGGTTTGATAAATATAGCTTATGCTCAAGCTGCTGGTAATATCCAGGGCCTTAAACCAGGACCAATAGGATGTTCAAATTTAACTGTTTTAGATTTAATACAAGGGAAAGAGGTTCCTAAATTTTTATTATCTAAATGTATTGCCTGGTTTGTTTATAAAATTTTTGGCTATTTTTATCTTATTTCAGGTCTTTGTACTGTTGCTATTTTAATTTATGCAGGATTTAGATATATTACAGGATCTGAAAAGGCAGGAGATATTCACAAAATGATAGTTTATGCTATTGTTGGATTTATTGTTACAATATTATCATATAGCATAGTAAAGGCAATAGAATATACATTAACAAAATGAAAAGATTAATTTTAATAGGAATATTGCTTTTATTAGGAAGCTTTTGCTTTGCTCAAATTCAATCTCCATTTAGATATGGGTATGTTGAAGATATAGAAATAGAGGTAAATCAAATTTTGAGAGATGAGGCACATAGCCTTTCTCCTGCAGGAACTCCTGTAAATCAAATATGGAAAAATTGGCTTGAGCATAAAAAAAATCAAGGTGTTTATCCTAAAAATTTTATTCTCAAAAAAGTAGAAACAGAAGGTGGTCAAACAAAAAAGATTATTATTGGCCCTCCAACTTTTTCAATGCCATTACCCATTATATCTCCATGTGATAAAGGAATAGGGCCTTGCTTATTATTCTTGTTTGATAAATTTTTAAGATTTTTGTATACGGTCTCTTTGGCTATTGGTGTTATTGTTTTAATAATAGCTGGTATATCTTATATGGTAAAGACAGAAGATGTTAAAAAGGTTCATGATAAGGTAAAATATGGAATATTAGGAGTTGTGGTGGCAATATTGGCTTATACAATTGTTATAGCAATTGAAAGAGGGTTTACAGAAGAATTAGCAACTGGCCCAGTATTACCTGGAGGAGCACAAACTGGTGGACAGGTTGGTGGGGCTGGAAGTGGTGGCCAAGGTGGAGGGCAAGTTGGTGGAGGAGGAACTGGAGGTGGAGGAAGTACTGTTGGTGGTGGAAGAACTGGTGGGATGCAAATCATTACTCCAAAAGTAACTATTTCTGATATAAGAATAAGCAAAGAAGGGAAGATTATCTTTACATATAAAAGTAACATAGCAATTTGTGAAATTAATTATTCTATTTTGGATTTGGAAACAGGAGAAAGTATAGAAACAGGGAGATTATCTGCAGCTACACAAATGGGGATTTATTCTAAAGATATTAATGAAAAATTAAGTGGTCATAGCTTAAAGATAGTATTTTCTCCTGTGAACCCAGGAAGTTGTGATATTTCTCCAGAATATGTGAATTTAACTGTCCCAATAATAGCAAGGGCTCCGACAAGTGGTGGTACATCTCCTCTTCAATTTTCTATTCCAAAGGTTACTATAAATAATCCAATGATAACTAATGATGGTGATCTTACTTTTACATATTGGACTGATAAAGGGAATTGTAAGTTTAATGTTAATATTTATGATATAAATAAAGGGATTTTTCTTATAAAAGATAAAGTTTTAATAGGAGATGAAAATGTAAATATTTATTCTTATAAAATAGACATTAGTCAATATGGTGACGATAATATAATGATAACCTTTGCTCCTATAACTTCTTGTAACATTGCCCCAAAATATATAAGCTTAAAAGTTCCAAGGCAACCAATTGTGGTCCAAAATCCTAAAATTTCAATAAATAATATGAAGATTGATGGGCAACAATATATAAGAATAAAACTTCCTGAAGATATAACTCTTAGAACAGTTTTTCAAACATTTTTAAAGGCAGGTGCTCAATATTTTCTTTATAAACCTCCATTTTATGGAAGAATTTACTTTTCTACAAATGAACCAGCACAAAAAGATGGTAAATGTCATCTTGGAGTTATTATAGAAGGTGTTAGTGTGCCATATGTCAATGTATATGATTTGTCCTCAGCAACTATTAAAAGCTTTAGAAAATATATAGAGATACCATTGCATTACTATAAAGGTAGAAAAAGCTTTGTAGAAAAAGTTTCATTAGATTTAGATTATAATATTGTTAAAGGGGTTATTGTTCATATATATGGTTATAGAGGAGATTGTATAATTGAAAATATGCCGATAGAATTAGGATTTATAAATATAAATGAGTAATATTTATTTTCTCCAAAATGACTACAGGTATTGATTATTTTTTTCAATTATCTAAAAACTTGATAAATATTTTTTATGGTTTAGGAATTTTAGGAGGTATTTTTTGCCTATTGTATGCAGGATTTAAATATATAACCTCTTTAGGGCAAAAGACAAGTGAAGTTCATAAGGAAATAATTTTTGCTATTATCGGCTTAATATTAATAATAATCTCTTTTGTGCTTCCTGTTATTATTTATTCATTTTTGAAATGAGCATTCCATTTTCTGACTCTATATTGAGATTTTTAGAAAATTTAATAGCCTTTCTTATAAAATTTTCTATTTTAATTTCAGCACTTTTTATAATATATCTCGGAATAAGGTTTTTTACAGAAAAGAAATCAGAAGAAGGGATTAAAAAATTGCGTATAGCTTTTATTTTTCTTCTTTTAGGTTTAGCAATTATTATAATAATTTCTATAAATCCTGATATAATTAAAGATACAATTAAGCTTTTCTCACCAATAAAAAATGAATGATTTTCAGCAGGTTCAAAATACTTTACTTAATATAGCAAAATTTATTCAAATATTTTTAGTTTTAGGCTCTTCTTTTATCTTTATATATTTTGGGTTTTTATTCTTTACAAAAAAATATGATAAAGTGAAAGAAAGTATTTTATGGGTTTTATTAGGAATCGTTCTTTTATTTACAGCCTATATTATTCCAGTTTTGATCCTTTCATTTTTACAAGTTAAGTCCATCCCAAAGCCTTGATTTTCAAAAATAAATATATTATAATAGTAGTAGATCTGAGGTCAGCAGGCCCGGCAGGGAAAATTCACGCCTCATGCCTTGGTGCTGTGTTAAGAGCCACCCTGCCGGGTCTTTTATATTTTTAATAAAGGATCAATATCTAAGTCTTTATAATCAATTGCCTTATCAATAAAGAAATATCCTGTAAATGCTATCTTTATTCCATTATCAGTTGCTAATGATTTTTCAGGATAAATTATCTTTTTACTTCCAAAAACTTTTTTAAAAAGCTTTATTAATGTTCTATTTGCTGAAACGCCTCCTGCTAAAATTATATTTTTAACTTTAAATCTTTGATATGCTTTTTTTGTTTTAATCAATAATGTTTCAAATGCTGCTTTTTGATATGATGCTGCTAAATCTTTTTTTGTCTCTTCATTAAACTTATTGTATTTTTTAATCTCTGTAACTAATTCTAATAATGCTGTCTTTAATCCTGAAAAACTAAAGTTATAATTTCCATATCCTGACATTGGTCTTGGCAAATTAAATATTGGTCTTCCGTTTTTTGCTAATTTTTCTAATTTTGGTCCTCCTGGATAATCTAATCCTAATAATCTTCCTGCCTTATCTAAACTTTCACCAATAGCATCATCCAATGTTTCTCCTAATTTTTTAATCTTTTTAAAATCTTCAATATAAGCTAAAATTGTGTGCCCTCCTGATATCAAAAGCCCTAATGATGGAAATTCTATTTTTCTAATTTTTTGCCTTATATTTTTTTTATTTTTAGGAATTAAAACAGAGTAAAAATGTGCAATTAAATGATTTACAGGTATTATTTTTTTATTTAATTCTTTTGCTATTTTAACTACAAAATTTTTCCCCTCTACAAGTGCTGGAGGAAGGCCAGGACCATTTGAGAAAGCAATATAATCTATATCTTTTGGGCTAATTTTTGCCTCTTTAAAAACTTCTTTATATAATATTGGCAAATTTTTTTTATGCTCCCTTGCTGCTAAAATAGGAACAATTCCTCCATATTTTTTATGAATGTTAAATTGTGATCTTAATTTATCTCCTAAAATCCTAAAATATTCTCCATCAAATTCTAAAATAGAAATTCCTGTCTCATCACAAGTTGTCTCAATCCCCAAAATTTTTAACATATATAGATTATAAGCTTATTCTCGTATCTGAGCTTTACAATTAGAATCATAAGATGGATCTCTCTTACAACTTGGGTTAGGTGGATTTACTCCTTGCGGACATTTATATCCAAAGCCCATATAACATTTTTGTACATATTGAAGTACATTAACTGTAATTTGATTTGAAACAGCTGTTCCTCTAGATACCAAATAATAATTTCCACTTCCTGGAATTGATACATTTGGTATTGCCACCCAACCGGATTGAATCGTAGATGGGGTTATTATAATGTCTGAAATGTTTTTAGAAGATTGCGTTAATCCCGGAGGGTTAGGGTTCGCTGCTGCCCCTAGGAATTTTAATATTCTTTGGAATGGGCTTGTTGGTCCCGAGGATGATCCCTTCATTTCGGCTTTTGGTAAGCATGACGGCCCTACGCATTCGTTTGGATCAGGACAAGATGATGGACAAGATTCTGATGGGCAGTATCCTTTATCAAAATATACATAAAGAGTTGTTGTGCTATTTGGTAATATTGTTAGTGTTGTTGTGCATGAAGATTCATCATCAGGATCTTGCAACGCACAAATATAATAAGGGTATAGCGATGGTGATACTATAAAGAATTGGATTGATGCAGAATTATTATCTTGAGCCACAGATATTGTGCAAGATGCTGGGCTTGAAAATGTGCCATAAATAGGATTAATAGAACCACTAAGTTGTATTGTTCTAATATTTCCATCGCAGTTTGCTGTAAGGGTATAATTTTTATTACTATTTAATCCATCTATGTATAATTCAAAATCTGCTCCTTTTAAATCACCAGCTTTCCCACCTCTTACAACAGAAATTGTAGGAATAGCATGCTCTATTGGGATTTTCATCTTTTTCTTCCCACCTCTCGATCTTTGGCCACTCATTCCTCTCATAGGCTCAGCAGGTGAATTAGTAAAATCTGCATTATAAACCTGCACTTTTTCCAGGGTTTTAAAATTTGTCGTATAAAGCCTTAATCTTAAAGCATGAGCATTTGAGGAAATTAAAAATAGCAAGGAAAATATTGAAATTATGGCAATTTTCAAATTTCTTTTCATATTAAAATATTATATTTAAAAATTTTTGAAAAATCAAGTTTTTGGAAATTAAAAGATTGTTTTAAAATTATATGTGGTTGTTACCTCCTCCCCTTCACCAGGTTAGGAACCCAGTCCTTTTTTAGGACTGGGTTCCTAAATTTAATTTAGTTTATAATAATATAATGGTAATAAAAAAATCGGCAAAAAAGGAGTTAAGGAAAAATTTGAAAAGAAGATTATTGAATTTAGATAGAAAGAAAAAAATTAAAATTTCGATTAAAAATTTCTTGAAAGCATTGAAAGAAAAAAATAAAGAAAAGGCAGAAGAATATTTAAAATTGGCTTTTAAAAATTTAGATAAGGCTGCAAAAAGATTTTATAAAAAGAATAAAGCAA
>Ga0080004_1225083_pt1 | contig 29209 bp, 28 predicted proteins | sample WasSprMetagenome_FD_69207 | JGI IMG/M metagenome (GOLD analysis project Ga0080004, IMG submission 69207) | Sulfidic aquatic microbial communities from Washburn Spring, Yellowstone National Park, USA - WS (SPADES assembly) (version 2) | ecosystem: Environmental > Aquatic > Thermal springs > Hot... | reverse complement strand
ATAATGTTGTTGATACAACACAAGCAACTTCCTTAGGTAATAAAAATATAAAAATTCTTACTGTTGAACATTTGTTAGCAACAATATATTGTTTGTATATTAACAATATTGAAATTTATGTAGATGGTAAAGAAATACCTGCTATGGACGGTAGTGCAGCAATGTTTGTTGAAAAAATTCTTTCAGCTGGGTTAATAGAAACAGATAAAGAAATAAATTTTGTCACAATTGATAAACCGTTTAAAATAAATATTGATAAATCGTCGTATGAAATTTTGCCTTCTCAAAAATTTATAATAAGTTGTAAAATCGTAACTACAAGGTCAAAATATTTGAATAATAAAGAAGTATCTGTTGAAATTACACCTGAAAATTTTATTTCACAAATTGCTTATGCAAAAACATTTTGTTTGTTAAAAGATGTAGAGAAGATACGTTCAAAAGGGTTAGGACAAGGAGGTAGTATAAATAATGTAATAATAATTGATGATGACAAAGTTGTTAATCCTGAGATTCTAAAATATAAAGATGATGAACCTGTCCGTCATAAAATACTAGATTTTTTAGGAGATCTAGCTTTAACAAATATTTATTTTAAAGGAGAGTTTAAAATTATTAATCCATCACATTATACGAATATTGAGTTTGGTAGACACTTGTTAAAAACTATTTATTCATAGGAGGAAAGGTAAAAATGAACGAAGTAACAAATATTACTAACACAAATTTACCTTCTTCAGAAAAAGAACGTATTGTTTTAGACTTGGAACAAATCAAACAAGTGATACCACATAGAGAACCTTTTTTGTTAATAGACAAAGTTGAGATTGTTGAAAAAGAGAAATCCGCTATTGGTTATAAATATTTGACAGGGAACGAAGATTTTTTTAGAGGTCATTTCCCAGGCAATCCCATAATGCCTGGTGTTTTAGTAATTGAATGTATGGCACAGACAGCTTGTGTACTTTATCTTTCAAGACCAGATCTTAGAGGTAAATTCGCATATTTTATGTCTATTGAAGAAACAAAGTTTAGGAAACCTGTTCGTCCAGGAGATTTGCTTGAACTAAAAGTTGAAGTTGTTAAAGCAAAAGAACGTGTGGGTAAAGTTAAAGGTATAGCTTATGTAAATAACAATGTAGTAACAGAATCTGAATTTATGTTTGTATTAGTAGAAGCTGAAGAAGCAAAAAAACAACAAGAACAAATTAGTACAAGTACACAAATAACACAAACTAATATACATCCTACTGCCATAATACATCCTACTGCTATAATACATCCTACTGTAAAAATAGGTGCTTATACTATTATAGGACCTGAATGTGTGATAGAAGAAAATGTGCAAATAGGAAGTTTTTGCAGAATAGAATATGCTATAATTAAAAAGAATACAAAAATTTTTGACAGTGTTTGTATTGGAACATTACCACAAGATATAAAGTTTAAAGGAGAAAAAACTTTAGCTATTATTGGTGAGAATTGTGTTATACGAGAATTTGTGACAATACATCGTGGTACTTCGTCTAAAATAACTTCTGTTGGGGACAACTGTTATCTCATGGCATATTCTCACGTTGCACATGATTGTAAGGTTGGGAACGATGTTATAATTGCTAACTGTGGGACTCTTGCTGGACATGTAACAGTTGAGGATGGGGTTAATATAGGAGGTTTAGTGGCTATACATCAGTATACCAGGATAGGTAAACTTGCTATGTTAGGTGGTGGTGCGATGGTGTCAAAAGATGTTCCGCCATATGTTATAGTTGCTGGAGATAGAGCTGAACTACGCGGAATTAATGTTATTGGTCTAAAGAGAAAAGGGTTTAGCAGAGAAAAAATAAAAAAGATTAAAGAAATTTACAAAAGATTGTTTAGGTCAAAACTACCTTTGTCTGAAGCAATAAAAAAAGTTGAGGCTGAAAACGAATTAACAGAAGAAGTTAAATATATGATAGATTTTATAAAAAGTTCAAAACGAGGTATCTGTAGAATAGCTAGGAAAAAATGAATAATATATCATCTTTAGGGATAATTGCAGGTTTTGGTTTGTTACCACAAATTTTTGTTAAAGAAGTCAAAAATACGGATTTTTATATTGTTGGTTTCAAAAAATATTTTTCAAAAAAATTGTTAAAATATGCAAAAAATTATCATGTACTAAACAGGTGGGATTTAGAAGAAATAATAAATTTTTTTATACAAAACAATGTAAAAAATATATTGTTTTTAGGTTATGTACCACATAAAATTTTGTTATACAAAAATATTCCGATGGCTGAAGGTACAAAAATGTTTTTCAATAAACTTCTCAAAAATTCTGCAATGGGAATTTTCTATGCACTTGAAACAGAGTTTTCAAAATATGGAATATTAATAGAACCAATTGATAAATATTTAAAAAACAGTTTTGCTGAAAAAGGTGAGCTAAACGGTGTTAAACTTGATAATGAAGATTTTGAGAATATAAATTTTGGTTATCATATAGCTAAACGGTTAGCTGAAGTTGATATCGGACTAACAGTTATTGTGAAAAACAAAATAGTGGTTGCGGTAGAAGCAATTGAAGGTACTGACAATTGTATCATGAGAGCAAAAAAAATTGCAGGTAAAGGTTGTTATGTGATAAAAGTAGCAAGGCCTAACCAAGATATGCGGTTTGACTTGCCTGTAATTGGCCCTACTACTGTGAAAGTTTTGTCAAAAGCAAAAGTAAAAGCTGTTGCTGTGGAAGCAAATAAAACACTAATATTAGAAAAACAACGGGTTCTTGAAGAAACAAAAAAATTAGGAATACCAGTTTATGGAATATGAAAAAAATAAAAGTTGCTGTAATAGGAATAGGTAATCTTGGGCAACATCATGCAAGAATATACTATTCAATGAAAGAACTTGTAAATCTTGTAGCGATTGTTGATGTTGATAAAACAAAAATTGAAAAATATAAAAAAATTTATCCTGATGTTGAATTTTTTACAGATTATAGAAATGTAATAGATAAAATTGATGCTGTAAGTTTAGTTGTACCAACAAAATTACATTATTCTATTGCGAAAGAAATTATTTTAGCAAAAAAACATATTTTAATAGAAAAACCGATAACTACTACTGTTGAAGAAGCAGAAGAACTGGTCTTTCTTGCAGAACAAAATAATGTGATTTTACAAGTTGGTCATGTGGAAAGGTTTAACCCTGTTATTCAAACAATTAAAGAGTTTGTTTACCAACCAAAATTTATAGAGTCAATGAGGTTAAGTAATTTTGACCCACGAGTTGCTGATATTGGAGTAATACTTGATTTAATGATCCACGATATAGATATTATTCTTTCTTTTGTTAAAAGTAATTTGAAATCAATTGAAGCATATGGTGCAAAAGTCTTTACAAATAACGAAGATATAGTGAAAGCAAGGCTGAGGTTTGAAAATGGATGTATTTGTGATTTAACAGCATCAAGAATTTCGTTAAATAAGTATAGAAAAATGCATATCTTTCAACCAGATAGTTATATTTCAATAGATTTTATTAGACAAAATGCAAAAATTTATAGAAAAATTTTTTCTTCAAACGAGCAAAAGACAGAACTTATAAGACCAAAAATAAAAAAAGAAGAACCTTTAAAACTTGAACTGCAAAATTTTATAAATTCTATAATAGAAAATAAAAAACCTATAGTAACAGGCTATCATGCAAAACAAGCGTTAGAAGTTGCTATTGAAATTGTTAATCAACTTAAGATTTAATGAAAAAACACAAAATTTTTTTCATATGTGGTGACAGATCCGCAGATAATTATTTATCATTGTTGTTAAAAAACATAAAACAGATTGATCCTCAGATAAAAACTATTGTTGTAGCAGGGGAAAAATCAAAAATTTTTGCTGACAAATTTGTTGTAGATTTGGTTAGTTACGACGCTCACGGATTTTTCTCACCTTTTACAAAATTTGCAAAATTTGTTCATCTTATTAAAAAAATTAAAGATATAATCAAAAAAGAAAAACCGTCATTAGTTGTTTTAATAGATTATTATGGTTTTAACATTCGTGTTGCAAAAATAGCAAAAAAATTGGGGATTAAAACAGTGTATTATATCACACCGCAGGTATGGGCTTCGAGAAAATATCGTATTAAAAAAATTAAGAAATATATAGATTTTGTAATAAACATATACCCATTTGAACCACAATTGTTTTCTTCATATGGTATAAAATCCTTTTATTTTGGCCACCCTATCGTTGATGTTATTAATGATGAAAAAAATTATCAAAAAACTAACACAATAGGAATTTTTCCTGGAAGCAGAAAACAAGTTATTAAATGGAATTTACCGATTATGTTAAAAGTTGTGGAAAATTTTATAAAAAAATATACAGATAGTTACAATTTTGTAATTTTTGGTTTCGAGAAATATAAAAAAATATATGAAAAAATCATAATAAACAACCTTAATGAAAAATATATAAAGTATATCGAATTAAACACTCAAAAAAATGATATAAGGAAAAAAATATCACTTGCACTTTCTGTAAGTGGAACAGTTGTGTTAGAAAATGTATTTTATGATATTCCTACAGTGGTTGTTTACAATCTACCAATATTAATGTTTTTGTTGTTGAAAAAAATAGTGTATGTAAAATATATTTCTTTACCTAACATTTTACTTAACAAAGAAGTTATCCCTGAGTTTATTAGAAATAAAATTGACATTGAAAAAATATGTTTATCTATGAACGAAATGTTAAATGATAAAAATAAAATAAACGATTTATTGTCTGAGTATCAAAAAATAAAAGAAATGTTAGTGCAACAGAAAAATGTTTCTTTTTTAGTAGCAAAAAAAATTATAGAATATCTATTATGAGTAGTAATCAATCATGAAAAAGATAAACTTTTTACTTACATACTTAAAACCATACAAAACTAAATTTTTAATTTCTTCTATTTGCATGTTATTAATCGGTGGGCTAACTTCTGCAAGTAGATGGTTGGTAAAACCTGTTGTAGATAAAGTGTTTTATTATAAAGATATAAAAATGCTTGCTAGTATAGTTATACTGATCCCTATTTTATATCTTTTAATTGGGATTCTAACTTATCTTAAAAATTATATCAACGTGTATATAGCGAATGATACTGTAAGAAAATTAAGAGAAGATATTTTTAAACATCTTCAACATATCTCAATAGACTATTTTGTGTTAAAGACAACCACTGGACATACTTTGGCTAAACTTACTAATGACACAAATAATATTTTCCAAATGATAGCCAAAACACCATCTGTGCTTATTACAGATATAGTAACAATGATAGGACTTATAATTGTATTATTTTATTTATCAGTAAAATTTGCTATATTAAGTTTAATAGTTTTGCCAATAGCATTATTCCCTGTATATATATTTACAAGAAAATTGAGACACTATTCAAAAAGAATACAAACGGAAATTGCTAATCTATACAATAATTTACAAGAAAGTATTTCAGCAATTTTTGTAACACAACTTTTTAACCAACAAGAAAATGAAATAAAAAAATTTCAAAATTCCAATAATAAAGTTTTTATTGCAATAAAAAAATTTGCAAGAGTAGAATTTTTATCATCACCAGCAATGGAGTTTATAGGTGCAATAGGTGTTGCGGTGATAATTTTAATTGGTGGTAAGGATGTTATATTAGGTAAGTGGACACCTGGAGCATTTTTTGCATTTTTAGCTACAGTTTTATCTTTCTATCAACCAATAAAGAGAATCGCCGAGATAAATCCTGTTTTACAACAAGGTTTTGTATCATTAGAAAGATTAATGCAAATTCTGGAACAAAAAAGTACTATAATAGAAATTACAGACCCTTTAGAAGCAAAATTTGATAAAAAAATTGTTTTTAAAAATGTTAGCTTTTCTTATAAAAAAGATGTTATAATACTGAAAAATATAAATCTTGAAATAAACAAAGGGCAAAAAATTGCCATTGTAGGACCATCAGGTGCTGGAAAGTCAACTATATTAAATCTTTTATTAAGATTTTATGATGTTGAAAATGGAGAAATTTTAATAGATGATATTAATATTAAAAATTTTTCTTTAAAAAGTTTAAGAAAACTTTTTGGTGTTGTAATACAAGAAACCTTTCTTTTCAATGATACTATATGGAACAATTTAACTTATGGTAACAGAAATGTTACTTTAGAAGAAATTGTTGAAGCAACAAAACTTGCTGATATATATGACTTTATCTCAAGTTTACCACAAAAATTTGACACTGTTGTTGGAGAACGAGGTTATTCGTTAAGTGGTGGTGAACGACAACGTATTGCAATAGCACGAGCGTTGTTAACAAAACCTGAAATTTTTGTTTTTGATGAACCCACTTCAGCTTTGGATGCTGAATCTGAATCTATTGTATTAAAAACAATGAAGAAATTATATAAAGATAAAACTGTAATACTTATTACTCATAGATTAAATTTAGTTGTAGAGTTTGACTATATTTATGTTTTGTATAACGGAGAAATAATTGAACAAGGTACACATAACCAACTACTTTCAAAAAATGGGATGTATGCATCATTGTTCAGATTACAACAAGTAGAATTATGAAATATGCAATTATATCTGATATCCATTCTAATTACGAAGCTTTTTATTGTATACTTGAGGACATTAAAAATGAAAAAGTTGACAAAATATATTGTTGTGGTGACATTGTAGGCTATGGTCCAAGTCCAAATGAGTGTATTGAGTTGATACGTGAATATAGTATTGTTTCTGTAGTAGGTAATCATGATGTAGCTGTGTTGGGTAAATCAGAGTTGTCTTGGTTTAATGAAACAGCAAAGGAAGCAATAAAAATAAATCAAAGTCTATTAAATGAACAAAATGTTGATTTTTTAAATTCCTTGCTACAAAAAATAGAAGAAGATAGATTTTTAATTGTTCATGGTTCACCACGGGATAACATCTATGAATATTTGTTAACAGTACAATCATTAAGAACAAACATAAAACTTTTTAACCAACAAATTTGTTTTTGTGGTCATACACACATCCCTGTAGTTTATTCATTTAATTTTTCTGATGGAGAAGAAAATATTTTAATACCAAAAGGAGATGAGTACTTGGTTGAAATAAATAATGATACAAAATATATTGTGAACGTAGGTTCTATAGGACAACCTCGGGATGGGAATCCAAAATTATGTTATGTCATTTTTGATATTGACAAAAATATAATTAAATATAAACGTTTAGAATATAACATTTCTCTTGTTCAAGAGAAGATGAAGTTATTAAACATTCCACATTTTTTAATTACAAGACTTGAATTCGGAGAATAAATTTTTTATTTTTAAATTTTTAAAATAAAATTTTTAAAAAGGAGGAATTAAATAAATGCATATTTTATTATTTGCTCAGGAGTGTGCAAGGCAGGAAAATGCAGCTCAATCTTCTGGTTTAACAGCTTGGATACCTATAATAGTAATATTTTTCATATTCTATTTTTTATTAATTTTGCCTGAACAAAAAAGAATAAAGCAACATAGACAAATGTTGGAAAAATTAAAAAAAGGAGACAATGTTTTGTTATCTTCTGGAATATACGGTACAATCATTAACATAAAAGGGGATGTCATAGAATTAAAAATTGCTGAAAATGTCAAAATTAACGTATTAAAATCAGCTGTATCTCAAGTTATACCAGAAGAAAAGTTCAAGTCAATACAATAATGACAAAAATTATAACACTCGAAGATATCAAAAATAATCCTGTTGTAAAAAATTTTATTGAAGCATCAAATGAATATTTAGGTTCGATTGGTTATACTGAGCATGGATTTAGACATGTAACATATGTAAGTAATCTTGCAGGGAATATCCTTAGATATTTAAACTATCCGGAGAGATTATGTGAACTTGCTTCTATTGCTGGATATTTACACGATATTGGTAATGTAATAAACCGTACAGATCATGGTCAATCTTCAGCAGTGATTGCAATGGTAATATTAGACAATCTTGGAATGCCAGCTGAGGAAATTGCGTTAATTATTTCAGCTATCGGCAACCATGAAGAAGAAATAGGAGAACCAATAAACCCTGTTTCAGCTGCTTTGATCCTTGCTGATAAATCTGATGTTAACAAGGCGCGTGTTAGAAACCCGAACATAATATCTTTAGATATACATGACAGAGTTAATTATGCAGTTGAACGAAATTTTGTTGAAGTTTTGCCTGATAAAAAAGTTATAATATTAAATCTTGATATTAACACCACTATATCAAGTATTATTGAATATTTTGAAATATTTTTACCGAGATTAGTTATATGCCGTCGTGCTGCAAATTATTTAGGTTGTAAATTTGAACTTGTAATAAACAATCAAAAAGTTATATAACTAAAAAGGAGAACAATAAAATGAAAGGTTTACAAACACGAGTAATAATATTGATATCTACAATAGCTTTAGGTATTTATTTTTTAATCCCAACAATACAATGGTATATTTTTACATCTGCACAAGAACGGCAACAAAAAGAGTTATCTCGTGATCCAATATTGAAAAAAATTTTGAAACTTGGGTTAGACTTAAAAGGAGGGGTATATTTTGTATTGGAGATAGATAAGGATAAATTGCCACAAAATGTTGATTTATCTGATGCCTTGGATCGTGCTGTAGAAGTTATAAGAAACCGTGTTGACCAATATGGTGTAGCAGAAGCTTTGATTACAAAACAAGGTGAGAAATGGATTTCTGTACAACTACCAGGTGTTAAAGATCCACAATTAGCAAAAGAACTTATTGGTAAAACAGCGTTGTTAGAATTTAGGTTAGTAAATTTTGACGAAGAATATAAAAAAATTGTAGATAAAGTCCGTGAATTAGGTCTTAAACCTAAAGAAGCATTAACTGATCAACGTATACTTTCAATGGTACCCACAGGATATGTACTGTTGCCTGGCAGAGAAGAAGGGTTTTATCTTGTGAAATCTACTCCAGAACTTACAGGAGCGTATCTTACAAACGCGCGTGTTGAGTTAGGCAGAGCTGAGACAGGATTGCCTTATGTATCATTAGAATTTAATCCCGAAGGGACAAAAATTTTTGCAAAAGTTACTGAATTAAACATAGATAAACATTTAGCAATTGTATTAGATAATGTTGTACAATCCGCACCAGTAATAAGATCAAGAATACCTGATGGCAGAGCTATAATTGAGGGTAATTTTACTATTGATGAAGCAAAATTTTTAGCTACAGTTTTAAGAGCAGGTGCGTTACCTGCGCCTGTTAAAATTATTGAAGAACGCACAGTAGGACCTACCTTGGGACAAGATTCTATAAAAACTGGTGTTAGAGCACTGATTATTGGTGGTGTAATTGTTTTGTTGTTTATGATTTATTATTATAAACTTTCAGGAATTATTGCTGATATAGCTATGCTGACAAACATATTTTTCATTATAGCATTTCTTACTGCGTTTAGAGCTACGATGAGTTTTCCTGGTCTTGCAGGACTTGTTCTTATGATAGGTATGGGAGTAGATGCAAACATTCTGATTTTAGAAAGAATTAAAGAAGAATTAAGAAATGGTAAAACATTACGTGTTGCTGTAGATTTAGGTTATCAACGTGCGTTAACAACTATCATTGATTCTAATTTAACAACTTTGTTAACGACAGTGTTTTTATTTGGTTTTGGTACAGGTCCTATAAAAGGGTTTGGATTAACAATGTTTATAGGTCTTATTGCAAACATATACACAGCGGTATTTATGACAAAAATATTTTATGATTATATATTATCAAAAACAACTTTAGAACAAAAAGTTTGGTTTTAATCTAAATACTAAGGAGAAAAAAATGAAAGAGATAGAATTCATACGACCAAGACGAATTTTTATGGGATTGTCAGGAATATGTATTATTTTGACAATAATAATTTTAATCATTAACAAAGGATTGAACCTTGGGTTAGATTTCACTGGTGGTACAATTATTCAAATAAAATGTTTTGATAAAAATGTTAGCATAGAGAACTTAAGAAACATTTTAGCTGAGATAGGATTTACAAAAGGTATTGAATTACAAAGTATTGTATCATCAGAAGAACAAACAAAGGAGTTTTTAATAAAAATAAAATCAACTGAAGAAAAACAGTCAAAAAAAATTTTGGATAGTTTAAAAGAAAAAAACATTCAATATGAAGTTGTGAGAATAGAATATGTTGGATCTACTATTGGTAAACATCTTACAAAAAAAGCGTTGTATGCTATCATATTTTCATTATTAGGTATAATAGTATATGTTGGATTAAGATTTGGTTCTTCGGTATGGGGTGTAGCAGGTGTTGTTGCATTAGTACATGATGTGTTTTTAACACTTGGATTTTTAACTTTGTTAGGTAAAGAAATAACAATTACTGTTATAGCAGCTTTGCTTACTCTAGCAGGATATTCTATAAATGATACAATAGTTATTTTTGACAGAATTAGAGAAAACATAAAACTTATACGAAAAGAATCGTTGGATAGAATCATGAATATAAGTATTAACCAAACTTTGACAAGAGTATTACTTACTTCAGGAACAACATTAGCAGCTGTGTTGTCGTTATACATTTTTGGTAATCAAGTAATAAAAGATTTTGCGTTATCATTAGTTTTTGGTATTATAGTGGGGACATATTCGTCAATATTTATAGCTTCAGCGTTAGTTTTAGAATATAACTTAGCTAAACAAAAATGAAGATAAAAAAGTTTAAATTAGAGCTAAAGTTAAAGAACATTTATGATAGTTTAAAAGAGAAAGAAATTAAAATAACGCCTGAAGTTGAGACATTGGTTACATTAGTTAAAAAAAAGCTTGAAGAAATTATTGAACCATCGGTTATTTTTGAAAGTTATAGTCCTAAAGATAACAAAATTACTGAAATTGTTAAACATTTACAGTTGCCAAAAAATGTTGTTGAGATAACCTTTTGTGTTGCTACATTAGGAAGTAAAGTAGAAGAATTTATTTCTTCTTGCAATGAAGAAATTGAAAAAGATATTGCAAATGTTATTTTATACGAGTATCTTAACTCAGCTGCTGAGTTTGTAATAAAATTGCTTAAAGAAAAATCTGAAGAAAATGTTGAACCAGGGAGTATTTTTCTTGTTCAACAGGAGTTGTATAAAGATATATTAGATCTTCTTTCTGCAGAAAAAATTGGTGTCTCGTTTGACTTACAAAAAAATCAACTCTTACCTTTTTATACTGCCATAACTTATTGTTTATGGTTTAAAACAAAAAGTAAATGAATTTTGTCAAAAACTTTTTTAGAAAAATCAGAAATACAAAAATAATAAATTTTTTTGAACTAAATTTTTTTAGTTTTTTTGCTTGGTTTGTAATCCAACTTATAAGCAGAACACTGAAAATAAAACAAATAAATTTTAACAAAATTAAAAGTTTAGGGAAAAATGTTATCTATGCTTTTTTTCACGGAGAACAATTTATATTAGTATTTACTCACAAATGGCAAAATGTTGGAATAATGACAAGTTATTCACCTGACGGAGAGTTACAAACAAGGATATTAAAAAAGTTTGGATACGATATCGTCCGCGGATCAACCTCTAAAAAAGGTGCTACATCTGGAACACTTGAATTATTAGACAAACTTTATAAAGGACAAAATGTTGCGGTAGCGGTAGATGGTCCTCATGGACCTGGGTTTAAAGTAAAACCTGGAGTAATATTTTTAGCACAAAAAACAGCACTTCCTATTATACCAGTCCGTGTAGTAGCAAAAAATGCAATAAAACTAAACAATTGGGATAAATACATTATCCCATTACCTTTTTCTATGGTATATATTATATACGGAGAACCTTTTTATGTAAAAGAACATGATAACATAAAAAATAAAATTTTAGAGTTAGAAAAAATAATGTATAATCTCACAAATCAGTTAAATGGAAAAAATTAGAAATTGTAAAACAGCACTTAATATTTCAATAAACCGTTATACAAATGAAATAGAAGCGTCAATAAATCCATATCTCGGATGTTTCCATAGATGTAATTATTGTTATGTTCAAGCAGAAAAATATTCTAAAGAAAAAAATATTGATGAAGTAGAAATAAAAATTAACATTATTGATGTTTTAATAAAACAACTTAATAATTTATTACCAAAATACTCGTCTGGTATTGTTTATCTCGGCACATCTTCCGATCCATTCCAACCAGTTGAGAGAAAATATAAACTTTCACACAAAATACTTTCTTTGTTGTTAGAACATACACCTTATAATATACATATATTTACAAAATCCGTGCTCATTCTTGACGAACTTGAACTGATAAAAAAGTTTAAAGAACGGGTTAATATATCAATAACAATAATCACAACAGATGAAAAAATAAAAAATATTTTTGAATCATATTCGTCGTCAATAGAAGAACGATTGTGTTGTATGAATGAATTTAATTCTAATAACATATCCTGTGGCTGTTCAATAATGCCAATTTTGCCATATATTACTGATACTAAAGATAATATTGAGAAACTGTTTTCTACATTAAAAGAAGCATACTGTAGTTATATTTGGTGGGGATATTTAACATTAAGAGAAAATATTACCCAGATAAATAAAATAAGTCAAAAAGAAAAATATTTTGCTATTTTATCACAACACTTTCCAGAATTGATAGAGAAATATAAAATTTTGTATAAAAATAAAATTTTGCCAAATTTAGAATATCAAAAAATTATAGATACAAGATTGAAATTTTATGCAAAAAAATATAAAATTTCATACTACGGTCCAAAATGGACTAAACAAGTTTATCAACAGCTATTTTAGTATGTTGTTATCTTCTACAAAATAAATCAAACTAAGAGGTAATTATTATGAAAGTATTAGTTTTAGGTTCAGGTGGAAGAGAACACGCAATTGTATGGAAATTAAAACAATCAAAAAATTTAACTTCGTTATATTGTATCCCAGGTAATGGCGGTATTTCAAAAGATGCTATATGTGAACCAAATATAAAACTTACAGAGTTTGACAAAATTTATGAGTTTATAAAACAAAACAAGATTGATTTTGTTGTCGTAGGACCTGAACAACCATCAGTCGATGGAATAAAAGATTTTTTACAACAAAAAAATGTCCCTGTTTTCTCACCGTCAAAAAACCAAGCGTTGCTTGAAGGAAGCAAAGTCTTTGCAAAACAATTTATGAAAAAATATAATATACCAACGGCTGATTTTGTTACAGCTGAAAATTATGAAGATGCAAAATCTAAGTTAGATGAAATGTTTAAAAAATATCCTGAAGGTGTAGTAATAAAAGCAGATGGTCTTGCTGCTGGTAAAGGGGCTGTAGTATGCGATAACCTTGAAGAAGCACAACAAACTCTATACAATATGATAGTAAAGAAAATTTTTGGTAAATCAGGAGAAAAAGTTGTGATTGAGAAAAAACTTAAAGGTATAGAAATCTCCGTTATAGCATTTTGTGATGGTGAAACAATTCTTCCTTTGACACATTCTCAAGATCATAAACAAGTTTATGATGGTGATAAAGGTCCAAATACAGGTGGTATGGGAGCATATTCACCAGTACCGTTTGCGTCAAAAAAGTTAGAAGAAAAAATTTATGAACAGATAATAAAAAACTTTTTATTCGGTGTAAAAGATTCTGGCCTTGGTTATTGTGGAGTGATATATTTTGGTTTAATGGTTGAAAACTTAAACAAAGATAATGAACAACCTTATGTTTTAGAATTTAATTGTAGGTTCGGTGATCCAGAAACACAAGCAATACTTCCTTTGTTGCAAAACGATTTACTTGAAGTGTTTATAAACACAGTAGATGGGAAACTTAAAAATTTAAAACTTAACTTTGAAAATAGCTACACATGTTGTGTTGTTTTAGCATCAAAAGGTTATCCTGGTGAATATGAGACAGGAAAAGAAATTTTTGGTTTAGAAAAAGTTGCTAAATTTGACAATGTCCATATATTCCACGCTGGTACAAAACTTGTAGATAACAAATTTTTTACTTCAGGTGGTAGAGTACTAAATGTTGTAGGTAAAAATAAAACTTTAAAACAGGCGATTGAAACAGCATATAATGCAGTAGAAAAAATATATTTTGAAAACAAATATAACAGAACAGATATCGGAAAGAAAGGATTAGTATATGATAACATATAAAAAAGCAGGGGTTGATATAGATAAAGCAAACAAGTTTGTAGAATGGATAAAAAAACAATTTCCAAAAATAGGTTTCTTTAGCGGGTTTTATAAAATTGACAAAACAAAACTTCTTGTTGCAACAACTGATGGTGTAGGAACAAAGATTAAACTTGCACAAATTCTAAACAAACATAACACTGTTGGTATAGACCTTGTAGCAATGAATGTCAACGATATAATAACTTGTGGTGCAAAACCTATCTTTTTTTTGGACTATATCGCTTGTGGGAAAATAAATCTTAAGTTGTTAAAAGATATAATGAAAGGTATAATTAAGGGATGTAAAACAGCACAATGTGACCTTTTAGGTGGAGAAACAGCAGAACTTCCTGGTATGTATAAAGACGAAGATTATGACTTAGCAGGATTTGCTTGCGGTATTGTTGAAGAAAAAAATTTGATTACTGGAAAATATGTAAAACCTGGAGATAAACTTATAGGACTTTATTCTTCTGGGTTGCATTCTAATGGGTACTCATTAGTAAGGAAAGTTTTTTCAAAAGAAGAAATCAAGAAATACGGGAAAGTTTTGTTAACACCAACAAAAATTTATGTTAAAGAAATACTAAATCTATTAAAAGAGTTTAAACCGAATAAAGAAATAAAAGCAATTGTTAACATCACAGGTGGCGGATTCTACGACAATATCATCCGTGTACTTCCTAAAGATTGTTCTTGTATAATAGATAAGGATAGTTGGCAACCTTATCAGATATTCAAACTTATCCAACAAAAAGGTAATGTGCCTGATAAAGAAATGTACCGCACGTTCAATATGGGTATAGGAATAGTTTTGGTAGTAGACAAAAAAATTTATAATAAAATACTAAACTTTTTTAACAACCAAGCAACTCTCATCGGCGAGGTTTATGAAGATAAAGAACATAAAGTAAAAATTACAGATATAGATATTTAAATTTATGAAAAAACTACAACTTGGATGGTTTGCTACATCAAGAGGGACAACTTCATTAAAAATTTTTAATTATATTTACGACGCGATAAAAACCAACGAACTTAACGCTGAAATAAAATTTGTTTTTATAAATCGTGAGTTAGGTGAAGCAGAAAATTCTGATAGGTTCATAAATACTATACAAGGCTACAACATACCTCTTATTTCTTTTTCATCATTAAAATTTATGCCTGAACTAAGGAAAACAAATCTTGAAGAATGGCGTACTTTGTTTGATAAAGAGGTGTATGAAAGAATAAAAAATTTTGATGTTGACATTGTAATGCTTGCAGGTTATATGTTAATTTTAAGCAAGTTTTTGTGCAACAAATTTACTTTTATAAACCTACATCCAGCACTGCCTTGGGGACCAAAAGGTACTTGGCAGGAAGTTATAAACCAAATTATAAACGAAAAGCATAAAGAACATGGTGTTATGATACATTTAGTAACTGAAGAGTTAGACCGCGGTCCTGTTTTAATATATTGCAAGTTTACAATAAAAGAATATGATTTTGATAAAATCAGACAAGAAGGTATACGATATGAACTTCCTTTGATTAAAAAAACTTTGCAACTTTTATCTGAAGAAAAGTTGAAAATTGTTGGAAAAAAAATTTTTTACAATGGACAACCTATAACACAAGGGTTAGAAATACCTACTGAAGAATTACTAAGGATTTAAAGACAAAATTTTTTGTTCTTGTTCAATATAAGTTTTACTTCTTTTCAAAACTTCATCCCAATCAACTTTGTGTCCATCAAATTCAGGCCCATCACAACATACATATTTTATTTTACCATCATAAGTGACCCTACATGAACCACACATCCCTGTACCATCCACCATTATTGTGTTTAACGAAACAACAGTTGGAATATTAAAATTTTTTGTGAGCTGAGAAACTGCTTTCATCATAACAACAGGGCCTACTGCATATACTATATCTATTTTTTCTTTATTTATTACTTCTTGTAAAACATCTGTTACTAAACCTTTTCTACCATAACTACCATCATCTGTTGTAATGAAAAGTTCATCTGAGATCTTCCTAAATTCGTCTTCAAGAATAACTAAATTTTTATTCCTTGCTCCAATAATAGTAATAATTTTATTATTTTTTTCTTTTAACGCTTTTGCTACAGGATATATCTCAGCAGTACCAACACCACCACCAACTAATACTACTGTACCATAAAACTTTATTTCTGTAGGTTTACCCAATGGACCAACAATATGGTATAAGTTATCTCCGATATTTAGTTTATTTAGAAGTCTTGTTGTAAACCCAACTTCTTGGAAAATTAAAGTAATTGTTCCTGATGACAAATCAGTTTCTGTGATAGTTAATGGTATACGTTCACCATTTTCAACTACCATCAAAATCACAAACTGTCCTGGTTGGTAATGTTGTGCAATTATAGGAGCTAAAATTTTTATTTCTATAATTTTTGTATTAGTAAATTCACCTAAAAGTTTTTTATCAACTATTTTTGGTAATGTTATTTCAAATCTGTTCATAATATTGGTAAATATCTTTTAATTTCATAATCTGTAACCTTTGTTCTGTAGTTATCCCATTCAATTTTTTTATTTTCTAAAAATTTTGTATAAATATGTTCTCCAAGAGTTTCTTTTAACAATTGTGAATTTTCTGCTATTTCTATTGCTTCTATTAAAGAACCGGGTAACTCTTCAATTTTTCTTGCTTTACGTTCAATTTCTTCCATTTCATAAGCAGAAACTTCTAATGGTTCTGGAAGAGGATATTTATTCTTTATCCCTTCAAGACCTGCTCTCAACATTACAGAAAAAGCTAAATATGGATTACATGCAGGATCAGGGAAACGTACTTCAATACGTGTTGCTTTTTCTTTACCTGGTTTATATTCTGGAACACGAACTAAAGCAGACCTGTTTCTTGTAGCCCAACAAATATAAACCGGTGCTTCATATCCTGGGACTAACCTTTTATACGAATTAACCCATTGATTAGTTACAATACATATTTCTCTTGAATGTTTTAAAATTCCTGCTATATAATATTTTGCTATATCAGATAAATGATACTTATCATTTTCTGAAAAAAACATGTTTTTGCCATTAGCAAATAAACTTTGATGTACATGCATTCCAGAACCGTTTACCCCAGCTATAGGTTTAGGCATAAATGTTGCATATAAACCAAACTCTCTGGCTACTTCTTTTACTACAACTTTATAAGCGATAACTTTGTCAGCCATCTTTAAAGCTGAGTCATATCTTAAATCAATCTCGTGTTGACTTGGCGCTACTTCATGATGAGCATATTCAGCATCAATACCCATTGCAGATAAATATTCCATTGTTCTAACTCTTAAGTTACTTCCTAAATCTTCACCAGGCATTGAATCAAAATATCCAGCATTGTCAACTAATTCTGGGATTTTATCAGATTTAAAATAAAAATACTCAAGTTCTGGTCCAACATAAAATTCTGTAAACCCATATTTTTTAAGTTCTTCTAAATTTCTTTTTAAACAATATCTTGGATCTCCTTCATAAGGTTTACCGTCAGGTGTGTAAATATCACATACCATTTTTGCAGTATCTTGTTTGTATGGAAGAATTTTAAAACTATCAGGATCAGGTTTTGCAATAAGGTCAGACTCGTATATTCTAGCAAAACCTTCTATAGATGAACCATCAAACCCCATGCCACTTTCTAACGCTTCAGGAAGTTCAGAAGATGTTATCGTAAACATTTTTATTCTGCCAAGAATATCTGTAAACCACATTTCTATAAACCTAATATTTTTTGTTGCAACAATTTCTAAAACTTCTTTTTTATCCATAAAAATTACCTCCTTGTATTTGAAATTTTTATTATAAAATATTGATTTATTTTGCAATATCTTATATATAAAAGGCTATGAAAATAGATTTTTCAAAGTATGAACTGATTTTTTTTGATTTTGATGGTGTAATAGTTGACACTGAATGGCAACATTTTTTAGCGTTCAACGAAGTTCTTTCAAAATATGGAATAAAAATTACAAAAAAAGAATATATGGATGAATATCTTGCATACGATGATAAAGGATGTTTTATAAAAGTATTCAAAAACAAGTTAAACAAAAACTTGTCAAACACAGAAGTACAAAATTTAATAAAACAAAAAACTAAAATACTTATGGAAAAGATTAGACAAAAAATAAAAGTTTATCCTGACGCTGGAGAGTTTATAAATTTTTTGTCAGAAAATTTTAAAAATATAAAGTTATGTATTGTTTCAGGCGCGTTAAAACAAGAAATTTTGTATATTTTGAAAAAATTAAAGCTTGATAAAAAATTTTTTTTAATTATATCCGCAGAAGATGTTGACAAAGGTAAACCATCTCCAGAACCGTTTTTAATAGCAAAAAAGAAAACAGAAAATTTGTTAAACAAAAAATTCAAAAAAGATAAAATTCTTATAATTGAAGATTCTATAAACGGTGTTAAAGCAGCAAAAAAAACAGGTTTTGATGTTTTAGCGGTAGCTCATACTTATTCTGTTAGGAAACTAAAATTATTAAATCCTAATTATGTAGTAAAAAATTTGACTACAGTAATTTAGTTTGGTAAGAAAAAATGGTTTGGTGGATATTAAGAGTAATTATTTTAATAATTGGCGGTATAATTGGATTTTTAATCCAAAATAATTTTTATGGAGTACTAATTGGGTTAGGTTTTTGTTTATTAGTTGTTCTTCTTGAACTTCTGCTTTCAAAAATAAAATTGGACACATTATTGTTTGCTGTGATTGGTATCGTATTAGGATTAATAACAGCACAAATTATTGATTATATCATATTTTTGTTAGAAGAGCCAAAGATTACAGAACTTTTTAGAAAATTTTTGTGGTTAGTAAGAATTGCTTTAGCTTATCTTGGATTAGTCGTCGCTTTACAAAAAAAATCTGAAGTTGAATTGTTAGATAAAGATATTATTCAAAAAAGTAAAAAATCAAAAAATAATTTAATTTTAGTTGATACATCTATCGTTATAGATGGACGTATTGCAGATATTATAGCAACAAAGTTTATTGATACTCCATTGTTGGTACCAAAATTTGTGTTAAAAGAATTACAAACCCTGGCTGATTCTCAAGAACATATAAAACGTGCTCGTGCAAAACGTGGTCTTGAGATACTTACAAAATTGAAAGAGGAAAATGCAATAAGTATTATTGAAATAGATTATCCTGAAATTAGAGATACAGATGCTAAACTTATAAAACTTGCGAAAGAAATAAATGCTAAAATTCTTACTGTGGATTATAATTTAAATCGTGTAGCTAATCTTGAAGGAATTACTGTACTTAATATAAATGAATTAGTTATAGCATTAAAACCTGTTTTCTTGCCAGGAGAAAGTTTTTCTATATATGTAGTTAAAGAAGGGAAAGAGCCAAACCAAGGTGTTGGATATCTTGATGATGGTACAATGGTTGTTGTTGAAGATGGAAGGAAGTTTATAAACAAAAAAGTTGATGTTATTGTTACTTCAACTTTGCAAACACCTTCAGGAAGGATTGTCTTTACAAAACCTCTCTAAATGAACAACAAATCTTGTTGCGTTATTCTTCTTGCAGCAGGTAAAAGTACAAGGTTTAAAAACAAAGTTAAGAAACAATTTTATAAAATAAAAAACAAAACTTTGTTAGAACATAATTTAGATGTCTTTTTACCAATAAAATTTGTAAAGCAGATTGTAATTGTAGCAGCAAAAGAAGATTTAAACTATGTCGATAAAATCGTTAAAAAATATGAAAGTGACAAAATAGTCATAGTCAAAGGTGGGAAAGAAAGATATGAATCTGTATACAATGCTATTCAGACCATTGATACGGATAAATTTAAATACATAATAATTCATGATGTTGCACGTCCTTTGGTTTCAAAAAAACTTATAAATACTTGTTTAAACAATATTAAAAATTACGATGGTGTAATCCCAGTTATCCAACCAGTAGATACGGTAAAAATTGTCAATAAAAAATTTGAAATAGAAAAGACTTTGAATAGAGATTATGTTGTTCTTGTACAAACTCCACAAGTGTTTAAATCAGATGTAGCAAAACATATATATTCGAAACAAGTGTTGAACAAGTGGATAAAAAAATATAAAATTACTGATGACGCACAATTAGCAGAACTTGAAGGATTTAAAATAAAAGTTGTCCCTGGGGAAAGAAAAAATCTTAAAATTACAACAAAAGAAGATCTTAATCTTTTAGATTATTTTTTAAAAACTAGTTTTTAAATGAAATACTTGATAGGTTTTGGATACGACTGTCACAAAATTATTAAAAACAGGCCACTTTTTTTAGGTGGGATTAAGATTGATGTACCTTTTGGACTAAAAGGTCATTCTGATGCTGATGTTGTTTTACATTCAATATGTGACGCTATACTTTCAGCCTGTGGATCTCCGGACATTGGAGAACTTTTCCCTGACAATTTAGAAGAAACAAAAAATATGTCAAGTAAGGTGATTGTAGAAAAAGTATTGAAGTTGTTAAAAGAAAAAAAAGGGAAAATTATAAACATTGATGTAACACTTATATGTGATAAACCAAAAATTTCAGAATATAAAACACAAATTTTGTCCTCGCTTAAGAATTTGTTTAAAACAAAAAACATTAATATAAAAGGTAAAACAACGGAAGAGATGGAATCTTTCAAAAATTATATTCAATGTTTTAGTATAGTTTTTTTAAATGTTAAATAAAAATGAGAATACACAATACTTTAGCATCAAAAATAGAAGAGTTTAATCCTCAACATAACAACATTGTAAAGATGTATGTGTGTGGTATCACACCTTATGATGATACACATTTAGGTCATGGAAGGTGTTATGTAGTTTTTGATATATTACGTAGGTATTTACAATATAAAGGATTTAAAGTTGAATATGTGCAAAATTTTACAGATGTAGATGATAAAATTTTAAACAAATCAAAAGAGTTGTCTATCCATCCAAAAGAACTATCTCAAAAGTATATAGAATCATATTTTGATGTTGAAAAAAAATTAAATATACAACCAGCTAAAATTTATCCAAAAGTTACAGAACATATAGACGATATAATTGTAGCTATTGAAAAACTTGTTAAAAAAGAAATAGCTTATGTAACTCCAACAGGAATTTACTTTGATGTTGAAAAATACCAACAATTAATAACTAACAAAAACAACTTAGTAAAATATGGTGAGTTATCTAAAAAGAATCTTGACGAGTTAATTGCTGGAGCAAGAGTTGAAATTGATGAAACAAAAAAATCGCCGTTAGATTTTGCTTTATGGAAATTTGCTAAAAATGATGATCCTATATTTTGGGAATCACCATGGGGTGATGGTAGACCCGGCTGGCATATAGAATGTTCAGTAATGAGTATGAAATATCTCGGAGAAACTTTGGATATTCATGGTGGTGGAATGGACTTAATTTTTCCACATCATGAAAACGAAATTGCCCAATCACAAGCAATAACAGAAAAACAGTTTGTTAAATTTTGGGTCCATAATGGTTTTGTTACAGTAAACAAAGAAAAAATGTCAAAATCGTTAAAAAACATTTTTGCTTTAAAAGATTTGTTTACAATGTATAATCCAATGGTTGTAAGATTGTTTCTTTTATCTCAACATTACAGAAAACCATTAGATTTTTCTTTACAAGAAATGGACCAGTTTAAAAGTGTGTTTGAAAGATTTGTGAATGTCAAAGAAAATGCAGAATTGTGGATAAAGAATTTAAAAGATGGGCTACCTTCAGAAGTTACAAAAAATGTTGTAGATAACGCAGTAAAAAAATTTGAAGAAAGTATGGAAGATGATTTAAATACATCTTCAGCTTTATCAGCATTGCATTTAATAATAAATCATTTATATACATTAGAAAAAAATCTGACTCAAGGAATAACAAAAGGTGATATTGAATATTCGTTAAACAAATTTTTACAATTATCCGAAGATGTTTTAGGTTTGAAATTTCCAAAATATAATATACCTCAAAAAATACAAGAGTTAGTAAAAAAACGAGAATTAGCAAGAAAAAATCGTGATTTCGCTACTGCTGATAAAATTAGACAACAAATAATTTCGTTAGGATGGATAGTAGAAGATACACCTTTTGGTACAAAAATAAGAAAAAGGATATAATTATGATTAATTATATTACATCTATAAAATTAATAAAAGAAATAATTAAACAAAATCCACAACAAATTTCAAAATTGTATATATCACAAAATGCAGCCGGTGAAGAAATAAAAAATATTGTTGAACTTGCAAAAAAGAAAGGTGTTTCTTTTCAGGCAGTACCAAAACAAAAATTGCTGGAAATATTCAACCAAGGGTACAGCGGAGTACTTTTAGTGTTATCCCCTGTTAGATTTTTATCATTGGAAGAGTTGCTTAAAAAAAATCAAAATAAAGAAAAATGTGTGTTTTTAGTATTAGATGAAATCAATGATCCACAAAATTTTAGTGCGATAATACGTACAGCAGTAGCGTTTGAAGTAAATGGTATAATAATTCAACAATGGAACCAAGTTATGCCAACACAAACTGTAGTTGAGGTATCACGAGGAGGAGTGTATAAAATAGATATTGCTAAAGTTAAAAATGTATACAACGCTGTAAAAAAACTAAAAGAATTAAATTACTGGGTTTATGCGACAGTACCACCAAACAGTGTTCTAACTTACTCAATAATAAATGATTTGTCGTCTTTAAAAGATTTTAATAAAATAGCGTTAGTTTTAGGAAATGAAAACAAAGGTGTAAGAAAAAATATTATCGCTGAATGCGATGGAGTTATAACAATTAAACATTCAGAGAAAATGGAATCTCTTAATGTGAGTGTAACATGTGGAATTATCCTTTATGAAATCTATAAAAATTTGAAGGGTTAAATTGAAATAAAAAACAAATTTTTGTAGTAAAATTTTTATGAAAAAACTTTTATATTTTAGTTTCATATTTTTCTTTTGTTTTCTTTATTCTCAGCAGACTAAACTTACTCAAAAACAACTTGATTCAGACCTACAGTATTATTATAAGACAGTACAAAAACAAAATCTTTCAGCAAATGATAGATTATACATTCTTAACAAACTTTATGATAAATATAAAAACTCTGGGCTTGATCTTTCAAAACTTGAACAAGAAATAAACTTAGTAAAAAACGAATTAGAGAAACAAAAACAACAATCACAAGAAGTTGAACAAAAAACTTCGCAACAGAACGAACAAAAAATTAAATCAGTTGATGATGACTACAAAATTTCTGCTGGAGATATACTTTTTGTTCGTGTAAGTCCTGCTGAAGAGTTATCTAAAGAAGTTGTTGTCTCTCCTGACGGTAAAATAGTACTTCCTCTTATTGGTACAGTAAAAGTTGAAGGTTATACAATAAAGGAAGCAGAACAAATTATACAAAAAAATTTTGCTGTATACATAACACAACCAAAGGTTAATATAACTATTAGACTTTTTTCAAAAAAACAAGTATTTATTTTAGGCGAGGTTAAATCGCCTGGAGGATATTCGTACAAAGAAGGAATGAAACTTTTTGAACTAATTTCCCAAGCAGGTGGGTTAACTAAGTATGCTGGGGCAAGAAATATAAAAATTTATCGTAGTGAAAAAAAAGAACAAAAGTTTATTACAGTAAATCTTGACGAAATAATTGCTGATACAACAAAAGATGTCTTGTTATTACCTGGTGACATTATTGAAGTTCCAAGACAGCCAAAATCTATATCTGTTATTGGCGAGGTTAATTCTCCTGGGATATATGATTGGCATGAACAACTTGATATTATTGAAGCATTAAGTTTAGCAAAAGGATATACACCTATTGCAAAACTTGGTTCAGTAAAAATTTTTAGGCAATCACCTAATGGAGAAAAACAAGTAATACATGTTAACGTAGCAGAAATTTTAAAAGGTAAATTACAGAAAAATGTTGTTCTTGAACCAGGCGATGTTGTTTATGTCCCAAAAAAACCGTTAGTGTCAGGTTCATGGTTTGTAAACACAGTTTTACCTTGGATTACTTTAATCACAAGCGTACTTTTGTTAATGGCTTATCTTAGTAAATAAGGTTGAGTATAAAAACATGAATTCTAATGAACTAAGAAAAAAATTTATAGATTATTTTGTATCATTAGGACATAAACATTTTCCATCTGACTCGCTCATACCATCCTCAGACCCATCTCTTTTGTTTACTACAGCTGGGATGGTACAATTTAAAGATTATTTCTTAGGTAAAAAAACAGGGCTCAGACGTGCGTGTTCTGTCCAAAAATGTCTTCGTACATCAGATATAGAAAAAGTTGGTCATACCATAAGGCATCTTACATTTTTTGAAATGTTAGGCAACTTTTCGTTTGGAGATTACTTTAAAAAAGAGGCAATAGAATGGGGGTGGGAGTTTATAACCAAAGTTGTCAACCTTGAAGTTGATAGGTTATATATCACAGTTTATAAAGATGATGACGAAGCTTATGACTTATGGTCGAAAATTGTTAAAAAAGACAGAATCTATAAACTTTCTGAAGAAACAAACTTCTGGCAGATGGGGGACACGGGACCATGTGGCCCTTGTTCTGAAATAATTTATGATTTAGGTAAAGAATTTGGCTGTGGGAAACCAACATGTGATGTTACATGTGATTGTAATAGATTTTTAGAAGTTTGGAATTTAGTGTTCACACAATTTGACCGCCAACCTGATGGTAAATTAATACCATTAAAACAAAAAAATATTGATACAGGGATGGGATTGGAAAGGTTAAATCTTGTAGTAAACGGATTAAAAAATGTATTTGAGACGGATCTTTTTCAACCAATCATTTCTGAATTTCTTAAAAACTTTGATGTTGACTACAATAACAAACAAAACCAACCTTACATTCACGCTATAACAGATCATGTTCGTGCTGCTACATTTGCTATATCTGAAGGTATTATACCTAGTACTGAAGGAAGAGGGTATGTCATAAGAAAAATTATCCGTCGTGCAGTACGATACTTAAAATTGTTAGGTTGCAACCAATCATTTCTTTACAAACTTGTTCCAATTGTTATAAAAATTATGAAAGATACATATCCAGAGTTAGAGTTACATAGAGAAAAAGTTGCTATAATAATTAAAACTGAAGAAGAAAAATTCTTAGAAACATTAGATGAAGGTTTAAAGATTATTAATGAAATAATCGACTCAAATAAAAAACAAGTTTCTGGTGAATTAGTTTTTAAATTATATGACACATACGGTTTTCCAAAAGAACTTGTAGATGAGATTTTTAAAGAGGCTAATATCATATATAACGAAAAAGAATTTTTAGAAGCAGAAGAAAAAGCGAAAGAAATATCTCGTGCTTCATGGAAAGGTATAAAAGTTGTGGACACTTATATATATACTAGTTTTCCTCAAACAAACTTTGTTGGCTATATACAATTTTCTTGTAAAGCCAAACTTTTAGGTATTATAAAAAACAAAGAAAAGCTTAATTCTATAACAAAAACTACAGATACAGTAGAACTTATTTTTGACCAAACTCCATTTTATGGCGAATCTGGTGGACAAATAGGAGATACAGGTGAGATATTTGTTGAAAAAAAACTTGTTGCAAAAATTTTAGATACTAAAAAGATTGAAGGGAGAATCGTCCATATAGCGAAAGTATACGAAGAACTAAAAACAAACGATGAAGTTGAACTTAAAATAGATATAGACCGAAGAAAAGATATAATGAGGCATCACACAGCAACTCATCTTCTACACAAAGCTTTAAAAGAAACACTTGGTGAACATGCGGTACAATCGGGCTCGTTAGTTAGTGATGAATATTTTAGATTTGATTTTGTCCATTGGGAAAAACTTACTAAAGAACAACTTAAAAAAATTGAAGAAATTGTCAACCAAAAAATACTTGAATGTTTACCTGTCAATATATTCTATACAACATTAGATAAAGCTAAGCAATTAGGTGCTACAGCACTTTTTGAAGAAAAATATGGTCAAGAAGTACGTGTAGTAGCAGTTGGTCACGAACCTAACTATTATAGTATAGAACTCTGTGGCGGAACACATTGCAATAATACTGGAGAAATAGGTATATTTAAAATCATATCTGAGAGTTCTGTTGGGACAAATCTTAGAAGAATAGAAGCCATATGTGGAAGAAAAGTTTATAAATATATCACAGAACTTGAATCAAAAATAAATTCAATCGGAGAAATTTTAGAAGTAAACACACTTGACGAAATAAAAACTAAACTTGAAAAACTACTTCAACAAAACAAAAAACTTCAACAAGAAATCGAAAATATAAAAACAAAATTTTTTGTCCAGAAAGGAGAAGAAATAGAAAAAGAAATAAACGGAATAAAACTTATAGTAAAACATATTCCATCAACAGAACTTAAAATATTACGGTCTCTATCAGACGAAATTATTAAAAATTACAACAATATCCCAGCAATATTACTATTGTATTCTTTGGAGAATAAAAAAATTTCACTTGTTCTAAGAACAAACGATATCGCAACAAAGAAAGGTGTAAATTTAAAACAAATTGCAGAAAAGATAAATAATGTATTAAAAATAAAATGTGGTGGTAGGGAAGATTTTTTACAAGGCGGTGGTAATATAGAAAAAAACATTACTCCCAACGATTTTATTGAAATCTTATTATGAGATTCTCATTTTTTACTAATCACTTATTTAATAGTGCTGAAAGGCTTTCTTTTTTGTCATTGCGGGTCCGCCGAAGTTGGGTATGGCAATACCGCATTCTAGAGACTGAAAAATGATTATGTAGCAGCAAAACGGATCTTAGCCCTAGACGATAACAAAATAAAACTTAACTCTCTACAGCTACAAAAATACGGATTTTTCAATATTCTCCGTTCTATTTTATAGAGATTTTGATATAAACTATCAACTATTGACTATGAACTAATATGCCCCTATAGCTTAACGGATAAAGCATCCCGCTCCGGACGGGACGATGGAGGTTCAATTCCTCCTAGGGGCAGTTTTCTTTATGTAGAATTTTGCATTATAATATAAAAAATCAGTAAACAAAACACACAAAATCCGTCCACCCATTACCACAGATTGTAATTTCCTAAATAGCTGATTAAAAACTATTGAAAAACTACATATTATTTTGTACACTTTTTTATCTGTATTGAACAAAATACAAAATTTTTGTTCAATTTTATCCAAAATATATGATAAAAGAAACGGTTTTACAACACAAGGCAGAAAAAGAGAGATTTATTTCTGAATCTAAAAAATACATTATTCGTGAAAAAATTCCTTATGCTGAAAAGTTTTTAAATGAAAACATCATCAAAGTTATCACTGGACCAAGGCGAGCAGGTAAATCAGTATTTTGTATGCTACTTTTGAAAGACAAAGAGTTTGCATATTTAAATTTTGACGATGAAAATTTAGTAAAAATCAAAAATTATGATGAACTTATAAAAGTTTTATATGAAATATATCCAAATGCAAAATACTTTTTCTTTGACGAGATACAAAACTTAGACAGATGGGAGTTGTTTATAAACAAACTTCAAAGACGAAATTTTAATCTTATAATTACTGGTTCAAATGCAAAACTTTTAGAAACAGAAGTTTCATCTGTTTTAACAGGAAAATATGTATCAATCAATGTCTTTCCAAACCACGGCGACATCGTCGGCAGTAAACAAAACGCGCAAAATTTTGAAAAATTAGTACACCCACCAACAAAAGTTGTGATTTTGTGATAATTTTTATAAATTATAAACAATATGAGATTAAAATTAACATTTTATTCTGAGTTGAATTCCAAAATACCAATTAACTACAATCATTTTTTGACATCTGCAGTCTATAATTATCTTGCCAAGGCAGATAAAAAATATTCTTCAAAACTTCATAATTTAAATTCTTATAAATTTTTTACATTCAGTTGGTTACAAATAGAAAATAAAAATATTGAGAATGACTTTATAGAAATTTTATCTAACAAAATTTTGTGGTATGTTTCTTCGCCATCAAAAGAGTTTATAAATACTTTTGCTAACGGGTTGATGAAAGCTGGCTACTTACAAGTTGGAAAAACTATTTTTGAACTACAACAAGTAGAAGTTTTGGCAGAGATTGAGATGAAATCGGAAATGAAATTTATTTGTTTATCACCTATAGTTGTGACAACAAAAAAATACTACAATGGTAAACTTGAAAAGTATTATTACAAACCAGAAGATGACCAAAAAGAAATTGTTGAAAAAATAAAAAATAATTTGGTAAAGAAATATAAAAGTTTTTATAATTCAGAAGTTGAAGATGATATTGATATCACCTTTGACCAAAATTATTTACCGAAATCAAAAGTTTTAGTACATTATATAAAAGGAAATTTAGACATAAAAATTCCTGCGATAATGTGTCCATTTGTAGCTAAGGGGAACAAAGAACTTATTAAATTTGGTTATGAGTGTGGCTTCGGCGAATTAAACTCAGCCGGATTTGGGATGGTGAAGAACTTTGTGTAGTAGAGGATAAAAAATTGTTATAGGAGTTGAACAATGATAGAATCATTTTTGCAGATAAGTAGAGAATTATTAAAAGATGAAGTAGAAGTTGAAGATTTTGTTAAATATCTAACTATAGATTTAGAGGAAAAGAAAAAAGGTAAGAAGCAACATGTTTTAATTTTAAAAATTAACACAAAAGATGATAGAAAATTTAAACTAGATATTGACTTTGAAGAAATTTCTGATGAAACTGCAGATGATATTGCGAAAAAATATCTGTGGGTTGGTAATTCTCCAGCAGCTAATTCACCACAAGATAGATTTACTACTAATAACTTAGAATATTTAGTTTCACAGACAATACCAAACTTAATAAAACTTTTACCAGATTGTGATTTAAAAAGGAAATTACAAAATTTGA